>JAEEGL010428119.1_pt1 | contig 19573 bp, 20 predicted proteins | sample 9134231 | NCBI WGS metagenome assembly JAEEGL01 (sample SAMN16246548, study PRJNA631951) | gut metagenome | biome: gut microbiome; feature: rumen; material: fiber-attached | host: Bos | place: Iran: Karaj | collected 2018-10 | reverse complement strand
GGATTGCCGGTGGCAATCTCTGCCGTAGGCAGAAGCGCCGACCGAGTTGCGGGTCGCCGGTGGCGACCTCTGTGGCATAAGCCACAGAAGCAACGACCGAACCGGGAGGTGAGAACGGCAGGCGAGACCCGTCCTTACCTGATTGTAATAGCTGAAACCGTTGGTGTCGTCTTTTTAATGCGGCTTTAGCCGCCACCTTAATCATTAATCTTTAATCATTAATCGTTAATCAAAGAGCGCGATAAATTTCAAATTATTCCTCATTCTTCTGCTGCCTGATATCGCTGCCGAAACAGAACAGGCATACGTATTCCCCTATGATACGGGACGAAATGCGCTGGGAATATGCCTCCACGAGCTGGCGCTGGGTAAGATTGCTGTTGATGATGGTGGGCAGGTGCAGGTTGATGCGGGTGTTGATGATATTGTAAAGGGAGGCCTCCGAAAAGGTCGATTTGAATTCCGCGCCGAGATCGTCCATGATCAGCAGATCGCATTCCAGCACCAGCGTTTCATACTGCCGGGTCCGTTCGCGGCTGAAATATTCCTGCTGCAGCTCGTTAAAGATATTCTGGGCGGAATTATACAGCACCCGGTAACCCTTTTTGATCACCTCGCCCGCAATGGCAAGGGAGAGGTGCGTTTTGCCGAGGCCGGTGGCCCCGCAAAGATACAGGTTCTGCGATTCCCGGTCAAAGCCCTCGGCGTATTCCCTGCACAGCGCCAGCGTTTCTTCCATGCGGGCGCGGGGAGAGCATTTGTACGCCGGGTTTACGGTGTCGGAATAATAATCCAGCCGGAATTCCTCAAAGGTGGAAAACCGCAGCGGGGAGCGCTTGTTGGCCTCCTCGAAGGCCAGCGTTTTCAGCACGTCCTCAAAGCATTCGCAGAGCTCTATGCCCACGCTGCCGGTATCGCCGCATTTCTGGCAGGTATAGTGCACCTCCAGCCAGTCCTCGGGCAGGCCGTGGGCAAGCAGCAGTTCCCGGATCTCCCGCTGCGCCGAAAGATTGCGCTCCCGCTGCTCCGCGATCACCCGCTCGGTGGTTTCGCGGTCCGCGCCCACGGTGCTCATGGCGATGCGCATGGAATCGATCATCTCGTTTTTCAGCGTTTTGTAGCGGGGCTCCAGCCGTTCGAATTCCATCAGACGGCGTGCGTTTTCCGCTTCCGCCTGCGCGCGGCGGGCGTCTATGATATCTCTGGCGGCGGCAAAAAGCTCGTTGGAATAGATCATCAGTGATTCTCCTTCTTTTTCTTCTTAAGCTTCGGCACGGTGGTGAACATTTTTTCTTCCGCCCGGTCAACGTCGAAAGAGGGCGGATTGGCCTCCTCGGGATTCTTTTTGCGTCCGGAGGGCCTCGTTTTGGGGGCATGCTCGCACGCGGCGCGGGCCAGCGCGTCCTCACGGTGCTGTTTTTCGCGTTCGGCGGCCTTTTCGGGCGTATCTATCCCTGCGCTTCTCCACGCGGCCAGAATCTTATCCATATACGGAAAACTGGCTTTCCCGGCGTTTTTCAGCGTTTCCTCGTAGGCCAGCACCAGCATATCCATGGAAAACTTCCAGTCCGCGGTCCATTTCGCCAGATATTTCTGCTGCGCGGCGGTGGGATAGGGATTGGGCAGCTTCACGGCGGCGGCAAAGGACCTCCAGGCGGTATTTACGCTCTCCAGCAGCTTCAGCTCCGCGTCCGCGGCCTCCAGCGTGTCGATCTCCCTGCGGCTCCAGTCCACGCCCACGGTGTAGATATAGCCCATGTTGCGCTCTTTTTTATGGATGCGCGCGTATTCGCAGATGGCCAGGATCACCTCGGCGGGCAGGCCGTAGTAATCGTACAGCAGCAGCAAGCTCGCCTGGTCCGCCGTGCCGATGGTGCGGCCGAGCTTCAGCTGCGCCTCGCTGAACAGCTCCCGCACGCCCGCGTCCTCCGCAAGCCGTTTGCAGATCATTTCGTAGGAGGGCTTGGAGGGCTTCAGGTCGAAGGCCTCCTTCTGCTTTTTTTCGGGCTCGGCGGGCGTCGGCGCCGCAGCGGGCGGTTCCGCCGCGGGTGCGGCAGGGGCGGCGGTTTGCGCCTCATCCCGCAGATAGCCGCGCTGCGCCCAGTACCGCAGGGCGTCCGCGGCGTCCTCCGCGGAAAGCCCCGTGGCTTTGGAAACAGCTTCGGCGTCCAGCGGCTCGCCCGCGTTGGCAAACGCGAACAGCAGCGCCTTCAGATAGGCGCCGGAGGCTAAGATCAGATCGTCTGTTATGCTTTTCGGCAGCACGAACACGCTGCCGTAGGAAGCGGGGTCGATATCGTACATTTCGTTTCTCCGGATCAGGCGTTATAGAATTCGTAGCAGGCGCGGTAGGCGGCGTAAACGTCCAGCTTGGAGACTACCTCGAAGGGCGCGTGCATGGATAATACGGGCACGCCCACGTCAACCACGTCGATATTGAGCGAAGCCACGAACCGGGCCACGGTGCCGCCGCCGCCCGCGTCCAGCTTGCCGAGCTCGCCGATCTGCCAGCATACGTTTTTGGCGTCCAGCAGCGCGCGGACCTCGCCCATGAATTCGGCGGAAGCGTCCGAGGAGCCGCCCTTGCCGCGGGATCCGGTATATTTGGTGACTACCACGCCCTTGTTCAGGTAGGAGGTGTTGTTTTTCTCGAAAACGGAGGGGAAATTCGGGTCGTAGGCGGCGTTTACGTCCGCGGAAAGGCACTTGGAGCGGGAGAGCACGGATTCGCCGTCCAGCCCCTCGGCGCGGGCCAGCGCCTTGATGAAATAGGCCATATAGGAGGAATTGAGGCCAGTGTTGCCCTCGCTGCCGATCTCCTCTTTATCCGTGAGCACGCACAGCGTGGTGTTCTCCGGCAGCTCGGTATCCAGCAGCGCCATCAGCGCCGGGTAGGCGCATACGCGGTCGTCGTGCCCGTAGGATCCGATCAGGGAGCGGTCGAAGCCGATATCGCAGGCCTTGAAGGCGGGCACGATCTCCAGCTCCGCAGAGAGGAAATCCGCCTCCGTGATCCCGTATTTTTCAAACAGAAGGTTCAGGACGTTCAGCTTGATATTCTGCGCCTCGTCCGTATCGTCGAAGGGGCGGGAGCCCACGATCACGTTCAGGTCCTCGCCGGCGATGCCCTCGGCCATGGTCTTTTTCATCTGCTCCGCGGCCAGATGCGGCAGAAGATCGGAGATGACGAATTTGGGCTCGTCCTCCGCTTCGCCCACGCAGACGGAAACGGTCTCGCCGTCGGTTTTCACGATCACGCCGTGCAGCGCCAGCGGGATGGCGGTCCACTGGTATTTTTTCACGCCGCCGTAGTAATGCGTTTTGAACAGGGCCTCGCCGTCCGCCTCATAGAGGGGGTTGGGACGCAGATCCAGCCGCGGGGAATCGATATGCGCCGCCACGATGCGCGCCCCGTCCGAAAGGCCCAGCGCGCCCACCACGGCCAGAATGATGGCCTTGCCGCGGTTGTTGAAGTAGATCTTGGAGCCCGCGGGGTAGCGGCCGCCCTCGATATAGGGACGGAAGCCGCCCAGCTCCGCCAGCGCTACCGCCTGGGTCACGGCCTCGCGCTCGGTTTTTGCCGCGTCCAGGAAGTCCTTGTAGCCCTCGCAGAAGGCGTCCGCCGTGCCGATCTCGGCCGCGCTCATTTTCTGCGCCGCGTGGGGCGCGGTGTAAAACAGTTTTTTTCTCAGTTCTTCGCTCATGATCATAGTTCTCCTTATATGGTTTTTCAAGAAATAACGTGGTAGATTGCTCACTTCGTTCGCGGGAGGTTGTTCGCTCCGCTCACGGGAGGTTACTCGCTTACGCTCGTGGGAGAATGCTCGCTCCCGCGAGCGGGAGGCTTAAAGGGAGGAATGAATCTTTCCCGCGCCGTAAGGCGCATCTCCCGTGCCGCAGGCACAGCCTCCCGCACCGTCAGGCGCAATCTCCCGCACCGCAGGTGCAATCTCCCGTGAGCGTCAGCGAACATTCCGGCTAAATAATACAGAACGCGGTTATCTGCTCTTCAATGCCGTACGGCGGGAAATTTTTCAGAATACAGTCCGCCCGGTCGGAGAGCGCGTCCTCCGCCGCCTGCGCGGCCATGCGTTTTTTTGCCTCCGCTTCGGAGATGCCGTCCCGCGCAAGGATGCGGGCCAGGCGCACGTTCTCCGGCGCCGTGACCTTTACCGTGACGGCGCAGTGCGCGTCCAGCCCCGCCGTGAACAGCAGGGGCGCGTCGATCACCGCGTTTTTGCCCGCCGCCACCGCAGCCTCAGCCCGCCCGAGGGCGATCTCACAGATGGCCGGGTGCGTGATCGCGGAAAGCCGTTCGGCGGCATCCGGGGAGGAAAACGCGCGCGCCGCCAGTGTTTTGCGGTCCAGCGTGCCGTCCGGCAGCAGGATATCGCCGCCGAAGGCCTCGGCCAGCGCCGGAAGCACCGGGCTGCCCGGGGAAACGACCTCTCTTGCGATGCGGTCCGTATCTATGATTTCCGCGCCCAGTTTTTTCAGGTACGCGCATACGGTGCTCTTCCCCGCGCCGGTCTGCCCGCACACGCCGATGAGCTTCGGCGGGCCGTTCAGAAAGCGGAAGCCCGCGGCGCGGAACAGCCGGTTGCATACGCCCAGCCCCACGCCCTCCTTGGAGGGCTCCCGGGCGAACACGGTTTTCGCGCCGATGCGGTCCAGTTCCCGCAGCGCCGTAAACAGACGGGCCGTCTGCGTGAGCGGTTCCTTCGTTCTGCCCAGCGTTACAAAGGGTTTTTCGCACAGGGGCGCGTCCTCCTCGAACACCAGCAGCGCGTCCGCCGTTTCGTTGCGGCGGATATAATCAAAGAAAGCCTGCCGGTCGCCCCGCACGATATAAAGCTGCGCCTTGGGGGAATAATGCTTGTATTTCATGCCCGGGGAGGCGGCTGCCTGCCCCTCGGCCAGCGGATGCAGCACGGCGTCGTCGATCACGAGATCCGGCAGGAATTCCCTGAGCTGCTCCGCGGTGATCACCCCCGGCCGCAGCAGGCGCGGCGGGTCCGCTGCCAGTGTGACCACGGTGGATTCGATGCCGCAGGCGCAGTCGCCTCCGTCCACGATGGCGGCCACGCGGCCCGTCATATCGTCCTCCACGTCCTGCACGCAGGTGGGGCTGGGAAAGCCGGAGAGATTCGCGCTGGGCGCGGCCAGCGGCACGCCCGCGGCCCGGATGATGGCGTTGGCCACGGGGTGGGAGGGCACGCGCACGGCTACGGTATCCAGCCCGGCGGAAACCGCGTCCGGGATGCGGCTTCGTTTCTTCAGGATCACGGTGAGCGGCCCGGGGGAAAACCGGCGCAGCAAAGCATACGTCCGTTCCGGGATCTCTTCGGCCACCGTGCCGATCTCGTCCGGCGAGGCCAGATGCACGATAAGGGGGTTATCCTGCGGGCGGCCTTTGGCGATAAATATTTTTTTTACGGCGTCGGGATCCAGCGCGTTGGCGGCAAGGCCGTAAACCGTCTCCGTGGGGACGGCCACCACCTCGCCGGCGCGCAGCAGCGCCGCGGCGGCTTCGATCTTGTCCGCGTCCGCCGAAACGTCGGCGACTCTGAAAATCTGCGTGTTCATTGCGTTTCCTGTAAGCTCTGCAGCTTCTGGGCTGTATCGTAGGTGATCAGCGCGTCGATGAGCTCGTCCAGCGCGCCGTTCAGTATCGCGTCCAGCTTATACAGCGTCAGGCCGATGCGGTGGTCGGTGACGCGGCTCTGGGGGAAGTTGTAGGTGCGGATCTTTTCGCTCCGGTCCCCGGTGCCCACCTGCGAGCGCCGCCGGTCGGAGAGGGAGGCCTGCTGCTTTTCGGTTTCGCGCTGCTTTAAGCGGGCGCGCAGCACCTTCATGGCCTTATCTTTGTTTTTGTACTGGCTGCGCTCGTCCTGGCATTCCACCACGAGGCCCGTGGGGATGTGGGTGATGCGGATGGCGGATTCGGTTTTGTTGATATGCTGGCCCCCGGCCCCGGAGGAGCGGAAGGTATCGATCTGCAGGTCGGCGGGATTGATGACGATATCCACCTCTTCGGCCTCCGGCAGCACGGCTACGGTAACGGTGCTGGTCTGGATCTTGCCGTTGGATTCCGTGACCGGGATGCGCTGCACGCGGTGCACGCCGCTTTCGAATTTGAAGCGCGAATAGGCCCCGTCCCCCGCGATCATAAAGCTGATCTCCTTAAAGCCGCCCAGGCCCGTTTCGTTGGCGTAGATGAGTTCGGGCTTCCACCCGCGGGATTCGGCGTACATGGAATACATGCGGAACAGATCCCCGGCGAACAGGGCGCTCTCCTCGCCGCCCGCGCCGGCGCGGATCTCCACGATCACGTTTTTGTCGTCGTTTTCGTCCCGCGGGAGCAAAAGGATCTTCAGCGCCTCCAGATCCGCCTCGGCGGCGGCCTTCGCGGCCTCCATTTCTTCGGCGAGCATGGCGCGCAGGTCCGCGTCGTCCCCGGCGTCCGCCATCAGGTCCTTCGCGTCCTGAACGGCGGCGAGATGGGCCTTGTATTCGCGGAATTTTTCCACCACGGGCGCAAGCTGCTTCTGTTCTTTTAAAAGGCGCGTACACCCCTCCACGTCCGCCGCCGTTTCGGGCAGGCAGAGCAGAGAAGCGATCTCCGTATACCGTTTTTCCAGCGCCTCAAGCTTGGTGATCATTGTCCCTGAAAATCTTTCTTATATTTTTTTCGGCCTTGGACCGGGGCACCATCACCTCGTGGCCGCAGCCCATGCATTTCAGCTTAAAATCCATGCCGGAGCGCAGCACCAGAAAGCGTTTTTCGCCGCAGGGGTGCTGCTTTTTCATTTCCAGAATATCGCCGACGCGTACGTCCATGGGAGCCTCCGGGTAGTGCTGATTTTCAGTTTATCGCTGTGTCGGATGAATGATTAATGATTAACGATTAACGATTTCGGAAGGACTCCGTCCTTACCGGATTGTAATAGCTGAAACCGTTGGTATCGTCTTTTTAATGCGGCTTTCGCCGCCACCTTAATCATTAATCTTTAATCGTTAATCAAAGAGCGCGATAAATATCATTTTCAAAATAATCCATTTTATTCTATCATACTTTCTCTTAAAAGAAAATAGGTATTTAATACAAGAAATTGATTTTTCGCAATATTTTTCAAAGGAACGTGAGATGGATGAGTATATTTTATCCCGAAGGGCTTCTGATCGGGCGGGCGGAGAACCGCGCGGCCATGATGAGCGTATCCGCGCTGCGCGAGGCCATGCTGAAGGAGACGGTGCTGGAGGCCAGAGCCGTGAAATGCGATACCGACCACAACCTGCATATATCCCTCGGCTGCATGGAGGGCGTGATCCCCCGCGCCGAGGGGGCCGTGGGCATCGCCGAGGGCACGGTGCGCGATATCGCGCTGATTTCCCGGGTGGGCAGGCCCGTGCAGTTTACGGTCGTCTCCGTGGGCAGAACGCCGGAGGGCGGGTTCGCGGCCGTCCTTTCCCGCAGGCGGGCGCAGGAAAAATGCGCGGCGGAATACGTATCGCGGCTCGTGCCCGGGGACGTGATCCCCGCCGTGGCGGCGCATATGGAAAACTTTGCGGTATTCTGCGATATCGGCGCGGGCGTAACGGCGCTGCTGCCCATCGACTGTATTTCCGTATCGCGCATTCCCCACCCCTGCGCGCGGTTCGTGCCCGGGCAGCAGATCAGGGCCGTGGTAAAGAGCCGGGACGAATGGGGCCGCATCACGCTGACGCACCGGGAGCTTCTGGGCACGTGGGAGGAGAACGCCGCGCGCTTTGCCCCCGGCGAGACCGTGCCCGGCGTCATCCGCTCCGTGGAGAGCTACGGCGTGTTCGTGGAGCTGACCCCGAATCTGGCGGGCCTTGCCGAATACGACGGCAAATATACCGCGGGCAGCGAATGCGCGGTGTTCATTAAAAATATGATCCCGCAGCGGATGAAGATCAAGCTGATCATTGTGGACGCCGGGGCTGCAAAGGCCGCGCCCCCGCCCGCGGAATACTTCTTCACGGGGCGGCACATGGACCGCTGGCGCTACTCGCCGGAAGATTGCGAAAAAACGGTCGAAACCGTTTTTTAAGAAGCATCCGCCTCCGGAGCAAACGATCCATTCCGAATGCCGCGTTTTTTCATCCGCCATCATCCCTAAAAAATTTTTTCAAAACCTATTGCAAATTCAAAAAGTTATGATACAATGAATGCGAAAATAATAAAAGGAGGCTGTATTATGGCTTACAAAATTACCGATGAATGCATCTCCTGCGGCGCCTGCGCGGCAGAATGCCCCGTGGAAGCGATCTCTGAAGGGGACGACAGATACGTGATCGATCCGGATACCTGCATCGACTGCGGTTCCTGCGCATCCGTGTGCCCCGTCGGCGCTCCTGTGGAAGACTGATCAAAACAGAAAAAAACAAAACCGGCGAGGGAAACCCCGCCGGTTTTCCTTTTTACGGATGTGTTCTCAGGCAAGCAGCTTGTTGAGATAACGGTACTCTTCCTTGGTGATGTGCTCGTCCACGGCAAGGATATAGATCGCGAAGGTGCACAAATTGTACTTATCGTCGTCGGGAAGAGAATCAACGAGAGAATCCACGGTTTCGATCATCTTCGAATCCACGGTCTTCAGGATGCCCATGAAGTCCACGTCGCCGAACAGATCGCGGATCAGCTTCTGCTCAAGCGCGGAGAAGGAGCCGTCCACCGCGATCGCGGAAGCGAGGAAGGAAACGACTGCCGCCGTGGTGCCCTCTTTGCTGCCGAAACGGCTGAAGATCCTGATCGCCTCGGAAAGGCCGGTCTTTGCGCCCGCGAGGAGCTCGGAATAATCCAGATTTACAAACTCCTGAAGCAAATCGTCGAACTTGTCTGCCATAAAAAAATACCTCCAAAAAAAAATTATAGGTGAAGAAAGTATAGCATGCCCGCGGCGGAATGTCAATCTTTCGGCCGCATTTTGTTGGCGGAAGCTTATTCCTCGTCCTCCGTGATCTCGCGCAGCGCCTCGCGCTCCGCTTTGTTGACCCGGATCGTGGAATCGCGGATGATCTTGACGTCGCGCCGGTGGAAGGCGGTGGGGACGGCGTCCGGATGGCGGTCCAGCCGGATCTTCAGGATCCCCGTAAGCAGATTGGCTTCCACAACCTCTCCCCTGCCGTCGGCCGTTTCCACGATCGCGCCCACCTTGGGCGTGTGCTTCAGCAGGTATTCGTAGCTGGCCTGCTCGTATTTCAGGCAGCACATCAGCCGTCCGCAGGTGCCCGAGATCTTCATGGTGTTTAAGGAAAGGCCCTGCTCCTTGGCCATTTTGATGGAAACGGGCTGAAAATCGTGCAGGAACTCGCTGCAGCAGAAGGGCCGTCCGCAGGGGCCGAGGCCGCCGAGCATGCGGGCTTCGTCCCGCACGCCGATCTGCCTGAGCTCGATGCGCACCTTGAACACGCCGGCAAGGCTTTTTACCAGCTCGCGGAAATCCACGCGTTCCGGCGCGGTGTAAAAGAACATGATCTTGCTGCCGTCGAAGGTGTATTCCACCTCCACAAGGCTCATATCCAGCTTGAACTGCTCGATTTTGGCTTTGCAGATCTCAAAAGCGCGTTTTTCCTTTTCCTTGTTGCGGGCAAGCGTCTCTTTGTCCTCTTCGCTCGCGGGGCGCAGGATGCGCTTGAGGGGCTTTACGATCTCCTCGTCCGGCACCTGCGTGTTGGGGATGGCGCACGTGCCGCATTCCACGCCGCGCACCGTTTCCACGATCACAAGCTCTCCCTTGTGCAGCGTATATCCGGCAGGGTCGAAATAATAGACCTTGCCCACTTCTTTGAATTTGATTCCGATGACTTCTGCCATAATGTCTCCTATGGTTTTATGTTTTACAATGAATTATCATATTTCAGTGTTCGCTGCGCGAACGGGAGGAAGCACCTTCGGTGCGGGAGGATGCGCTTTACAGCGCGGGAGAATGTGCCTTACGGCACGGGAGATGCGCCTTACGGCACGGGAGATGCGCCTTACGGCGCGGGAGATGCGCCTTACGGCGCGGGAAAGATTCATTTCCCATGTAATTCTCCCGCGAGCGAACGCGAGCAATCTCCCGTGAGCGTCAGCGAACAACCTCCCGCGAACGCAGTGAGCAACCTCCCGCGAACGCAGTGAGCAATCTCCCGTTCGCGAAGCGAACGCAGGCGTCAGCCCGCTCTCCGCTTTCCCTGGATCTCCGCGCCGAGGCTGGAAAACAGCGTCTGCAGCAGGTTTTCGTTGGCGTTGGCGTCGGCATAGGCGATGATTTTTTCCATGGTGTCCTTCAGCGCGAACAGCTCCGGCAGATCAAAGACGGCGCTCAGCAGCGCGGCCGCTTCCTCACTGCCGCCCATCACCTCGCCCGCCGGGCTTGCGGCGGCGTCCCGCACCATCAGAATGATGCGTTCGGCGGCTTTTTTCATCAGCGCGCGGTTTTTGGTAAAGGGCGCGCAGCTTTTCATCAGGTCGTATTCGTCGCCGCGGCACAGGGCTTTTACATAACCGACGGCGATCTCAAGGAGCTCCGCTTCCTTGTTTTTCCGTTCGGCGCTCAGCACGTCCCCCAGCGGGAATTCCGTCACCCGCGAGATCACGGTGTTCAGCAGCCGGTCGCGCTGATCGCACAGAAAGACGAACATCACGAAAGGCGGCGGTTCCTCCAGCGTTTTGAGCAGCGCGTTCTGGATCAGCGGCGAAAGGTCCTGGGCGTCGTAAAACAGGTATACCTTGTTTTCGGCCTCGTTGGGTGCCGCGTAGAGGCCGTCCAGCACCAGCTCCCGCACCACGTCTATGGAAACGGTCTTGCGGTCCTTCCGGGGCTTCACCGGAATCAGATCGGGGTGCGAACCGGCCTTCAGCCGCACGCAGGCCGGGCATTTACCGCACGGCGCGCCTGCTTTGGGGCTCTCGCACAGCACGGCGCCCGCAAGCTCCATGGCGCATTTTTCGCGCAGCTTCTCGCTGCCCCCGGTGAGCAATACGCTCTGGGGCAGCCTGCCGCCCGCGGCAAGCGTATTCACCCGCGTTTTCGTCGGCGCGGGGATCTCTGCGGCGGAGAACAGCATATTACATTTTAATGAACTGTTCCACGTCCACCACGAACACGGTGGCGCCGCCCACCTTCACCTCAACCGGCAGCGAGGCGAAGAAATGCTCCGAATAGTTGCCGGCCGCGCTGGTAACGATCTCGGCCCGCTGGGAGCAGCACTCCCGCAGGATCTCGATCACCCGGGGCACGTTGTGGTCCTCGGTGCCGATCAGCAGCGTGATGTTTCCGGCGCGCAGGAAGCCGCCGGTGGTGGACAGCCTTGTGGACATAAAGCCGTTTTTGTTGAGCTTGTGGATCAGGTCTGCGGAATCGTCCCGGTTGACGATGGCGATGATCAGCTTCATAAACGTTTTCTCCTTTATTCGGAACGGATCGCTTTCAGGTTCCGTTCGATCACTTGTTTGCCGCGCCAGGCAAAGGCGCGTCCCTCCACGCCGTCCGCCTCGGTCACGTACGGACGGGCGGTTTCAAAAAACGCTTCGATGGGCGTCAGTTTCGCGTGGAGGTTCATGGGGCATACCTTCTGGCAGATATCGCAGCCCCACGCGCAGTGGTATTCCGCCATTTTCGCGGCCACCTCGGGGGGCAGCTCCCCTTTTTTCTGCGAGAGAAACGAAAGGCATTTCTCTTTTTCAATGCCCGCGCCCGTAATGGCGCCCACGGGGCATTTTTTTTCGCATTCGCTGCAGCCGATGCACAGGCTCTCCTTCTGTTCGGCGGGCGGAAAATATTTGTCCGTCACCACCTCGCCCAAAAACACCCAGGAGCCGTATTCCGGCGAAATAAACAGGTTGTTGCGGCCCAGCACGCCGAGGCCCGCGCTCACAGCGCACCGCACCTCCGGCAGGGGCGAGTTATCCACGAAATACTCGAAGCTGTTTCCGGGGAACGCCTCCCGCAGCGCGGCGGTGATCTTCTCCATGATCGCGCCCGTGATCAGGTGGTAATCCGCGCTCACCGCGTAGCGCGAAACGTTGGCGTTTTTATAATATTCCTCCCCCAGATAATAGGGAAACAGCACGCTGATCACGGTCTGCGCGTTTTCGGGCAGCCGGGCTTTGGCGCGGCACTCGATCAGCCGGTCCTTTACCGCGGCGAAGGCCGAAAACCCGTAGGGCAGGCCGCAGAAGATCTCGTCAAGCTTCATCGGTATCGTTCGGCAGGGGCGTTTCCGGTGCATCGGGAACTTCGGGCGCAGCGGGAACTTCGGGTGCTGCGGGTGCTTCAGGCGCTTCGGGAACCGCCGGGGCTTCATCCGCTTCAGGCGATGCGGGGACTCCGGGCGCCGCTTCGGGGCCTTCCGCCGCCAGCGGATGGGTCTCGATCTCTTTGGCCGGTTCGTAATCCGGCACGTTGTTTTTCAGGAACACGCCCACGGCGCTCAGGCAGAACACCACGGCGCACACGCGGTAAAACGCAAAGGGCACGTGCAGAAATTCCTCGCCGCGGAAAAGGCCGATCGCGCCGGTCACGGCGGTGCACAGCTGGAACACCGCGCTGACGAGGGCGGTGGAGAGATAGGCGGGAGAATTGCCGTCGCCGCCGAGCCCCGTGATCTTTTTGCCGTATTCAAACAGAAAGATCATAAGGAACACGTCCGCGAAAATGGAGAGCAGCAGCGCGGAATTTTTAATATAGCTGGCGTAAATGGTAAAATACGATACCGTGCGGCACAGGCCCCACAGCGCGGGGAACGCGTACAGCAGCCGGGCCTTTTTTACGATCTCTTTTCCGGTGAGAAACGCCACGCCGCACAGCAGCAGCGCCGCGGCCGCCACAGCCCCGATCACAACGGTGGCGATCACAAGGCGGGTGCGCTCGCCGGAGGCGAACTGATCGATAAAATCCTTGCATACGCCCGCCGCCAGCGCGAAGCAGCCGAGCGCGTGTACGGGCCGTTTTGCGGCGGCGATGTATTCCGCTTTGGAGAGCGGCGCCAGATACGCGATCAGCGGCAGCAGCAGCGCGGCTGCCACGGCGAGCGCGTAAAACACGAACACGGTGATGTTTTTATGGTCTGTAAAGAAGCCCGTAGCAGGGTCGATGAGCATCAGCGACTGAAATACGCGCAGCGCCAGCAGCCCCAGGCCGAGGATGGCGGCCGCGGTGATCACCGTTTTTGCCGAACTGTTTTTTGCGGAACCCTTGAGTTTCATTTTTCCGCCTCCTTTTCTCTTAAACCGAGAGGAATATAGTTTGCGTGACGCGCCAGGCTCTTATAGCCCGGCCGGATGATCTTGGTGCTGGTCACGATCTCCTCCAGCCGGTGCGCGCACCAGCCGGCCACACGGGAGATGGCGAACATGGGCGTGTAGAGATCCATCGGGATGCCGAGGGTTTTGTAGATCAGGCCGGAATACAGGTCCACGTTGGCGCACATGGGGCGCGAGATGCCGCGTTCCTCCTTGAAGATGCGGGGCGTGACGCGCTCGATGATATCCAGCAGCATCCATTCGTCCTCAAAGCCCTTTTCCATGGCCAGCGTTTCGGCGTTGGCCTTCAGGAGCACCTCTCTGGGATCCGAAAGCGTATATACCGCGTGGCCCATGCCGTAGATGAGGCCGGAGCCGTCGCCCGCTTCGCGGCGCAGGATCCTGCGCAGATAAGCCTCCACCGCGTCCTCGTCCGTAAAATCGGAGACGTTGTTTTTGATCTCCTCCACCATTTCGGTCACCTTGATGTTGGCGCCGCCGTGCCGGAAGCCCTTCAGCGAGGCGATACCGGCCGAGATGGCGGAATAGGTATCGGTGCCCGTGGAGGTGACGCAGCGGGTGGTAAAGGTGGAGTTGTTGCCGCCGCCGTGGTCCGCGTGGATCATCAGGCACAGGTCCAGAAGCTTCGCCTCCGCGTCCGTAAACTTTTTATCGGACCTCAGCACGTGCAGCACGGTTTCCGCGGTCTGGTGCTCGGGTTTGATCTGATGGATATACATGCTTTTTTTATAGTAGAAGCGGCGCTTCACCTGATAGGCGTAGCTCATGATCACGGGCAGGCGCGCGATCAGCGAAATGCTCTGCCGCAGCACGTTTTCCACGCTGATATCGTCCGGGTTCTCGTCGTAGGCGTAAAGGGCGTTTACGGAGGAGCCCATTTTATTCATGATGTTGGGCGAGGGCGCGCGCATGATCACGTCCTCCACGAAAGCGTCCGGCAGCTCGCGGCTGGCCGCCAGCAGACGGCAGAAATCCGTAAGCTCGTCCTCCGTGGGCAGCTCGCCGAAGAGCAGCAGGTAGGTGAGCTCCTCAAAGCCGAAACGGTCGTCCGCCTTGCAGCCCGCCACGAAATCGTAAAGGTCCACGCCGCGGTAGATCAGGCGGCCGTTTTTGGGGATGCGCTCCCCGTCGTCGATATAATAGCCCTCCACGCTGCAGATCTTGGTGATGCCGGCGATCACGCCGGTGCCGTCCGCGTTGCGCAGGCCGCGTTTTACGTTATAGCGGTCGAAATCCGCCTGCCGGATGAGCTCCTGACTGAATATTTTTTCGGTGAGCGCACCGTACATGTCCCGCATTTCTGCTTCGGTCATACGGCATCTCTCCTTTCATTCACTATAATATCTCAATTTACTATTATATTAAAATAAAAAGGGAATGTCAACCGCCAATTTTGTTAATCGCGCCGTTGGCGCGAGTTCGCGCAGCGAACATCTCCCCTTGCTTTTTCCTCTCTCTTGTATTACAATAAGCGTAAATAAGGAGATGATCGCTTGGCAAGTCATTTTTTCGCGCTGTTTTCGCGCATGAAGCACATGAACCGCTGGGCGCTGATGCGTAACGTAAGCAATGAGAATCTCAGCACCCACTCGCTGGAGGTGGCCGCCATCGCCCACGCGCTGGCCGTGATCGGCAATACGCGCCTCGGCAAAAGCTACAACGCGGACCGGGCCGCCCTTCTGGGCGTATACCACGATATGCCCGAGATCCTCACCGGCGATATGCCCACGCCCGTGAAATACCACAACGCCGAGATCCGCCGCGCCTTCGGTGAGATCGAGACCGCCGCGCAGCAGACGATATTGGATACGCTGCCGGAGGACCTGAAAAGCGCCTACGCGCCCCTGATCAGCCCGGACGAGACGGACGATCTCTATCAACTGGTAAAGGCGGCGGACAAGATCTCCGCCCTCATCAAATGCACCGAGGAGAAAAACAGCGGCAACAAGGAATTCCTCACCGCCGAGCGCGCCACGCTGAAGGCCATCAAAAAGCTCGGCTGCGAAGAGGCGGAGCTCTTTCTGGAAGAATTCATGGGCAGCTACTCCATGGTGCTGGATACGATACTGAAGTGAGGCAAACGATGGAAATTCTGGAAATGCTTAAAATCCTGTGCGCCGCGCCCTCTCCCTCCGGGGACGAAGGCGGCGCGCTTGCCGCCGTGAACGCCTGCGCCGCCGACGCGGGTCTGACCTTTGCGCGCGATACGCTGGGGAACTATATCTCCCTCGGCGGCAGCGAGGTCGCAATCCTGGCGCATATCGACAAGATCGGTTATATGGTGACCGGGATCGACGAGACCACCGGTTTTCTGCGCATCGTAAAGGCCGGCGGCACGGACGCCCGCACCGCCCCCGCCCAGCGCGTGAAGGTATACGGCAAACGCACGCTCCCGGGCGTGATCGTCAGCACGCCGCCGCATCTGCTGCCCAAGGACGGCGACAACAAGGTGCTGCCCATCGATAAGCTGACCGTGGACTGCGGCCTGCCCTACGACGAAATGAGAGAGCTCGTCCGCCCCGGGGACCGGATATTGACGGATTCCCCGCTGCTGCCCCTGGCCGGTACGCGCGTGAGCGCGCCGTATCTGGATAACTGCGCCGGCGTGGCGGCCGCGCTGAAGGCCGCGGAGATCATAAAGGAGACCGGCGGACGCATGCCCCGCGTGGTGCTCACCGTAATGGAGGAGACCGGCGGCAGCGGCGCCATGACCGCGTCTTTCCCCGAGGACGTAAAGACCGTGATCGCCACGGACGTGACGTTTGCGTCGCAGCCCGGCACCTCGGACGAGGAAGCCGCCCCCATGGGCAGCGGCGCGCGCATCGCCTATGCGCCGGTGCTGAGCAAGGCCCTTTCGCAGAAGCTGGTTTCTCTCGCGAAGGAAAACGGCGTGCCCTATACCGTGGAGGTGATGGGCCGCTATACCGGTACGGATGCGGACGACGCCGCCGTGGCCGGCACGGGCCGTGTGACGGGGCTGGTGTCCATCCCCGTCCGCTATATGCATACGCCCGCGGAAACCGTTGATTTAGATGATATTGAGGCAACCGCGAAGCTGATCGCGGCCGCAAGCCGCGCCGCAGGCGCGGCAGCGATATGAATTCCTGCCGGAATTCGCGATATGTCCCTTCGGGAAGCGATATGCTTTTTTGCATCCTCGCCGAAGGCGAGTTATATAAAAAAAGCGCGATATGTCCCTTCGGGACGAGAACGGGAATTCATATCATATCGCACGCGAACAAAGTAAAGCGTATATCGCATTTGCGCAGCAAATATATCGCGCCGCGAAGCGGCATATCGCCGTTCGCTGCTCGAGAGTGGCCGGTGGCCGGTGACCGAAATTTTTAATTCTTAATTTTTCATTTTTAATTCTCAACACTCAACGCTCAAAACTCAAAACTTTTCCCGAAAGGTTCCCAAAATGAAAGAAATATTAAAGGATCTCTGCTGTCTGGACGGTACGTCCGGCCGGGAGGATAAAATCAGAGAATATATTATTTCGCGGATCGGTTCCGCGGAGTATACCGTAGATGCGCTCGGCAACCTGATCGTCCGCGTCAAGGGCCAAAAGCGCGCAAAAAACACGGTGATGCTGTGCGCCCACATGGACGAGGTGGGCCTGATGGCAACGTTCATCCGGCCCGACGGACTGATCAGATTTACCGCTGTGGGCGGCATCGTGTCCACCGCGCTGGCGGGCAAGGCCGTGCGGTTTGAAAACGGTGTTCCGGGCGTCATCGGGCTCAAGCCCGTGCACCTGTGCAGCGCGGACGAAAAGCTGACGCAGCCCGATAAAAAGGAGCTCTGCGTGGATATCGGCGCAAAGGACGGGGACGAGGCCGCAAAGCTGATCGCCCCGGGCGATACGGCGGTGTTTATCAGCGAGTACGCGGAAACGGGCAATAAGATCCTCAGCAAGGCCATCGACGACCGCGCCGGCTGCGCCGTGATGCTGGATATGATCCTCAGCGGCGTGGAATACGATACGGTATTCTGCTTCAACGTACAGGAGGAAGTGGGCCTGCGCGGCGCAAAGACCAGCGCGTTTGCCGTGGCGCCCGATTACGCGATCGTGCTGGAGGGCACCACCGCCGCCGACGTGGCGGACGCCAAAGGCGAGGCCCGCGTGTGCGTGCAGGGCAGGGGCGCGTGCGTCAGCATGATGGATAACGCCACCGTGTACGCCCCCGCGCTGTTCCGCAAGGTTTTGGAAATTGCCGAGGAAAACGGTATCCCCGCGCAGGTGAAGACCGCCGTGGCAGGGGGCAACGACGCGGGCAGCGTGCACGTCTCCCGCACCGGCGTGAAGACCGTAACGATCAACGTGCCCACCCGCTACATCCACTCCCCTTCCTCGGTGTGCGATTTTTCGGACGTGCTGGCCGTGCGCGCCCTCGCCGAAAAGGTGAGCGCATATTTTGCAAATGCTGAATGAGCTGTACAGGGCGCCCGCCGGGGAAGAGACCGGCGCGGCGCTTGCCTTTTTATCCCGCGGGATCGGCGGCGCGGAGGCCTATACCTTTCTGCGCCTGAACCGGGACCGTATTCCGGAGGGCGTGTTTTTCTGCGCCTTTGCAAACGGAACGGTGAAAAGCGTGGTCTACAACAACGGCGACCGCACGGTAGAGACCGCGCCGGGCGTCGACCCCTACCCCGGTCTGCGCCTGCTGCGCTTTGCCGGACCGCCGCCGCTCCCGGATGCCCGACTCTGCGAACTGACGACAGCGGACGTGCCGGAGATTTATAAAATTCTCGGCGGCAAAAAGCTCTCCCCGGACGATGAAGCGCGCTGTGTTTACCGCATCCGCGCCATGCGGGACGGCTTCGCAAAGGGCTATGGCGTGAAGGAAAACGGAACGCTGCTCTCGTTCGCGTTCATCGTTGCCCAAAACGAGGACAGCGCTCTTTTAGGGGACGTATATACCCGCCCGGCATACCGGGGCAAAGGGTATGCCTCCGCCGCCGTGCGGGCCTGCATCGCCGCCGCACGGAAAGACGCGTACGTTTTGTGCGAGGAGAAAAACGTGGGGTTTTATGAGAGGCTGGGATTCAGGGAAATATCAGACTAAATCTCAGCTTATCGGGATCTTTGATTAACGATTAACGATTAATGATTAACGATTTCGGAAGGGCTTTGCCCTTACCCGATTATATATGCCGAATTCGAGGATTTCGCTTTTTTAATGCGGCGTCAGCCGCCACATTAATCATTAATCGTTAATCATTAATCATTAATTCTCAACACTCAAGACTCAAGACCTTAAAAAGGATAAATCAATGAATTGCGAACTTTGTCCCCGCCGCTGCGGGGTTGACAGAGCGAATACCGTCGGCTTCTGCGGCATGGGCAGGGAGCTCACCGCCGCTTTGGCGTCGCTGCATTTCTGGGAGGAGCCCTGCATTGCGGGCTTCGGCGGCGCGGGCGCCATCTTCTTTTCCGGCTGCAATCTGGGCTGCGTGTACTGCCAGAACCGGGAGATCAGCCGCGGAAAAAAGGGCAGGCCGATCTCGGTAAAACGCCTGACGGAGATCTTTGACGAGCTGGTATACACCGGGGCGGACACGATCGATCTGGTCACCCCCACGCACTTTGCGGACCTCATCGCCGAGGCGCTGCGCATGAAAAAGCCCCCGGTACCCGTGGTGTATAACTGCGGCGGATACGAAAACGTGGAAACGCTGCAAATGCTCGAAGGCCTTATCGATATCTATCTACCGGACTATAAATACGCGGACGCCGCTTTGGCAAAGCGCCTTTCCGCCGCGCAGGATTACCCCGAAACGGCGCTGGCCGCCATCAGGGAGATGCACCGCCAGACCGGGGACTGGGTTCTGGACGAGGACGGCATTCTGCGCTCCGGCGTTCTGGTAAGGCATCTGGTGCTGCCCGGGCAGATCGAAAATTCGCTGGACTGCATCGATATATTGACCAACGAATTTTCCGAAAAAAACATTCTGCTCAGCGTGATGAGCCAATATACCCCGCAGCCCACGCCTCTGGACGACCCAAACCTCAACCGCCGCCTGACGGAGGCGGAATACGCCCGCGTAACGGATTATCTGTATCTGTTGGGGCTGGAAAACGTCTATCTGCAGGAGCTCTCTTCCGCAAAAGAGGAATATACGCCGGAATTTGACGGGACGGGGGTTTGAAGCGATAAATTGGGAATTTGTCGCGCTGAAAGCGCGACAGCGATATGCATTCCTGCCGGAATGCGCGATATATCCCTCCGGGAAGCGATATACCTTCGGCGCGATATGTGCCTGCGGCACGTGACAAGGAATGCATATCATATCGCG
>JAEEGL010280317.1_pt1 | contig 19573 bp, 18 predicted proteins | sample 9134231 | NCBI WGS metagenome assembly JAEEGL01 (sample SAMN16246548, study PRJNA631951) | gut metagenome | biome: gut microbiome; feature: rumen; material: fiber-attached | host: Bos | place: Iran: Karaj | collected 2018-10 | reverse complement strand
GCTTGCCTCCGTCCTCATGCAGGCGGGCTACAAAGTGGGGCTCTACACCTCGCCCCACCTCATCGACTTCCGCGAGCGCATCCGCATCAACGGGCAGATGATACCCCAACAGTGTGTTACCGACTTTGTTGAGCAGCATCGTAGTTTTATGGAGACCTTGCAGCTCAGTTTCTTTGAAATGACGGTGGGGTTGGCGTTTGACTACTTTGCTAAGGAGAAGGTTGACGTGGCTGTGGTTGAGGTGGGCATGGGGGGAAGGCTCGACAGTACCAACGTCATCACTCCCGACCTCTGCATTATCACCAACATCGGCTTCGACCACACCCAGTTTCTCGGTGACACATTGCCCAAGATAGCTGCTGAAAAGGCAGGTATTATCAAGCAGCATGTCCCCATCGTAATAGGGGAAACACATCCTGAGACCAGACCGGTCTTTGAGCAGCGTGCCACAGAGTTACAGGTCACTATCTACTTTGCAGATGATAATTACCACATCATACCCATTGATAAACAGGCATCTCAGTCGGACGGCCTTACCTTCCCATTGTTAGACTTTCAAGTAGCAACCCCAAATTCTCAATTTTCAATTTTCAATTTTCAATTTTCCTGTCCTCTCACTGGCAGCTATCAATTGAAGAATTTGGCCACCCTTTTTCAAGCCCTCGAACTATTGCCCAAAATTGGCTACACCATTACCCAGCAGCACATTCGCGATGGCATTGCCCGCGTAGTGGCGGACACTGGCTTGCATGGCCGATGGGAAAAAATGGATGAAAGTCCCCTCACCATCTGCGAGACTGCCCACAATGCCGACGGTGTGGCTGCCATGTTGCAGAAACTGTCCGAAATACCTTATAGTCATCTGCACCTTATCTATGGCTGTGTCAATGACAAAGACTTCCGCAGCATCCTCCATATGCTCCCGCACGAGCGTACTACTTACTACTATTCCCAGCCCAGTGTGCCCCGAGCTTTGCCCGTCGGGCAACTTGCCGAAGCTGCTGCCGACCTTGGCATGGTGGGTGAAGCCTTCCCACAAGTGTCCGATGCAATAAGCGCTGCACGTCATGCTGCTGACCCACAACACGATTTGGTGTTAGTGACAGGTAGCATTTTCCTTGTTGCCGATGCTGTAGCGTCTTACCACAGTGCCGACAAGGACTAGGCTGGCAGTTTCGTCTTTCCTCCCTCCTGTTGCAGATGTTTTAAGTATTGTGATTTGTCATAAACCCAAATCGGTCATTAGGGTTTATGGCAGATTAGTATTTGTTTCGAGCAGATTGGCTGCATCGCTGGCGAAGGCGTAGCGGGCTACGGCGAGACAGGGATGTGGACAAGATGCCGAAAGAAATGCTGATATGGCATAAACAGACCTTAAAAAGCGAGAAAGGATATAAAAGTCGGTCTAATGACCGATTTGGGATAATCCCTATTGGCCGATTTGGGTTAAATAAAACAAGAGGGTGTCTCAATTATGCTTGGGACACCCTCTTGATATGGGGAGGAAAAACCACTTTGTTGGCTCTATTGTTGTGCCGAGCCGAGGGCTTGCAGTAGTTGGATGATGGCTGTGGCTGTGCCGACACTGTTGGAAATGGTGGCAGCGTTGACATTTAGCCCAGTCAAGTTGTTCATGGTGTTGATAAGGGTATTCACGTTCTGTGAGGTGATGAGGCCTGCGCCTGCAGAGACCATGCCGGCAGCAAAAGCTTTCTTGTAGTCTGGGTCGGCTTGGTTGTTGCGGAAATTGGTATAAGCGGTGGCAAGGCTGAGTGCGGCAGTGAGGTCGGTGGGATTACCCAGATTCACGGTGCCAGTACTCTTATAAGAGCCATAGAGCGATAGGAGAGATGTGGCAGCAGATTTGCCACTGGCTTTCGCGGCCGATGTGGTGGAACTATTGGCGCTCCCACGGGTTGAGCCGCAGGAAGCAAACGCCAGCGTTGCAACACACATCATAATGATACTTAATTTCTTCATGGTTAATATATGTTTATGGATTTGTTATTTTTTGTGCTGCAAAGATACATTTTTTTTTGCATTCCCAAAAAAAATAGTATATTTGCAAACTCAATTTGTGATAATTAAAAAGTAAATATCTTTAAACAACATCTTATGAACAACACACTTTTCACATTCCCTAAACCTGAGAATGAGCCGGTACTTGGCTACAAACCTGGCAGTGCCGAACGTAAAGAAATCCGTAAGGCTCTAGATGAGCTGTATAACATGGTTACTGACATCCCCGCTATCATCGGCGGCAAGGAGGTGCGTACCGCTGAGACAGGTACCTTGGTGATGCCAACTGAGAACCACCATGTGTTGGCAAAGTATTACAAGGTGGGAGAGAATGAGGTTAAGATGGCTATTGATGCCGCTATGAAGGCTCATGAGGAGTGGGCAAATACACCTTGGCTCGACCGTGCCAGTGTGATGTTGAAGATTGCCACGCTGATTAGCGGTAAGTATCGTTGGCTGATTAATGCTGCCACTATGCTCGGACAGGGCAAGACCACTATGCAGGCTGAGATAGACTCGGCATGTGAATTGGTTGACTTCTTGCGCTACAATGCCTACTACGCTTCACAGATATATAGCGACCAGCCCTGCAGCGATAAGGGTACTCTCAACTATGTCACCTACCGTCCGATGGAGGGTTTTGTGTTTGCCATTACCCCCTTCAACTTCACTTCTATTGCCAGCAACCTATGCCTGTCGCCTGTGCTGATGGGTAATGTGTGTATTTGGAAGCCCAGCACCACTGCCATGCTCTCCAACTACCTGCTGATGAAGATTTACAAAGAGGCAGGTTTGCCCGACGGCGTGGTCAACTTCCTGCCCGGTAGCGGCTCGCTGATTGGCAAGGTGGCTTTTGCTGACAAGAACCTCTGTGGTGTTCATTTCACCGGATCCACTGGCACCTTCAACAGCTTCTGGAAGTCGATAGGCGACAATATCGCCAACTACCGTACCTATCCCAAGATTGTCGGCGAGACGGGCGGTAAGGACTTTATCTTTGCTCATAAGAGTGCCAATGCCGACCAGGTGGCTACAGCCATCGTACGCGGTGCCTTTGAGTTCCAAGGTCAGAAGTGCTCGGCAGCCAGCCGCGCATACATCCCCGCAAGCCTGTGGCCTGAGGTGAAACGTATCGTGGGTGAGATGTTGGCAGAAATTAAGGTGGGCGATGTGCGCGATTTCAGTGCCTTTGTCAATGCCGTTATCGACGAAGCCTCATTCGACAATTGCATGCGCTATATCGAGCATGCCAAGCAGAGTCCTGATGCCGAAATCGTGTTCGGTGGCACGGGTGACAAGAGCCAGGGCTGGTTTGTGCAACCCACGGTGATTCTTGCCAAGACTCCCAAGTACAAGTCGATGTGCGAAGAAATCTTTGGCCCCATCATCACGGTTTATGTGTATGAAGACGATAAATATGAAGAAACCCTGCACCTTTGCGACGAGACCTCTCCCTATGCCCTTACGGGTGCAATCTTTGCCAGCTGCCGCAAGGCGTTGCGTACGGGAGCAGAGATTCTGAAGTATGCTGCAGGTAACATCTATTACAACGACAAACCCACAGGAGCTGTTGTTGGCCAGCAGCCCTTCGGTGGCGCACGTGCCAGCGGCACCAACGACAAAGCAGGTTCGTACCTCAACCTCATTCGCTGGACCAGCCCGCAGGCTATCAAGGAGACCTTTGACCCGGCTCACGACTACAAGTATCCCTTTATCAGCGACGCTGAATAGTATCAATCAACAATTGGGGCGCAGAGGATGACTCTGCGCCCCCTTTTATCTTTTACATGAAGAAGCATATCATCCTTCTAGTTGCCTTACTGACGACGGCTACCACCTTGTATGCACAGGGTGTCGAAACTGTCGACTCGTTGTCGAGGCAGTCAGCCGAAAAACACCTGTTCTGGAGTATCGGCGTGACGGGCGGATTTGACCGCAACTATCACATAGTCGACATGTCGTACATGAATGAGTATCGTTACTCAAAATATGCACCAGGCATGAGTTATGGTTTGCAACTCAGTTTCTCACCCCTTCGATGGCTCAGTCTGCGTGTGGAGGGAGTGATGCTAGAGAAAAACTATTACCGTGACCATGTGATAGGCGGCACGGCCACCTCTTTGCCCGACACCACAATCAACCAATATGTGAATGTTCCAGCCGTCCTTATGCTCAATGTAGGTAATAAGGTGAGACTGCATGCTTTTGGAGGTGGATATTGGGGGAAGTGGCTCACTAGCACTAGGAGGGGTGTGACGTATGCTATGAACGGTCTGACAACCTATGAGGAGAATCTGGATTTCGAATCTGCCGAGTCGCAGGTACGCGATAACCGCTCTGACATTGGATTGGTGTGGGGCGGAGGCATCAGCACGGTGATTAAGAGGCATCTAGAGATAGGTGTTGAGGCGAAATGGTTCTATGGATTGAATGATGTCCAAAAGCCCTATATGTCACAATTGAACCCACGTTACAATACTACCGTTGTGTTCCAAGGTGGATTGAGTTATTGGTTCTGAATAATAGAAACGCTCACGGTACTAGTATGGCTGATTTCTGGCAAATGGTCTCTATGTCGCTTCTTTTCGAGACGCTGAGTAGTAGGGTTTCTTCAACTCCTGTGTATGCGGTTAATGAGATTCAACCTCTTCGAGCCTGTTGACAGATGAGTCCAATACCAAACCTGAGCTAATAGAAAAAAGTTAATTTTTATGTTGGGAAATAAGAGCATGAAGCACTATATATATAAAACAGTACTCTTTTCAATGGCAATAGTGGCCAGCTTGACTTCCTGCCGTAAGGAGTCGGAAGTGTCAGGAATAGTAAACCCCAATAATCGTATCTGTAAGACGTTCAGCCAACAATTCGATGCAGTGTGGAATGGCATGAGCCAGGGCTATATGTTTTGGGGACGCGATACGGTGGACTGGGACCAACGTTACGAGCAATTCAAGCCCGTATTTGAGGAATTTGACGCTAGGCCGGCAAGCAATCCTGTGACTCCTTCGGAGTATAACGCTGCCTATCAGGGCCTCTTTCAAGGTCTGCTTGATCACCACCTCTATGGCAAGTTTACGGTGCCCAAAGGACAATATGAGGCAATTGTCAGCCCGGGGATGAATGACTATTATCACCCAGATTCGTATGCCGATATGGAGCGCCGTGAAGAGCTAAGGGTGCTGCAGCAGCGTCTCGATTTTGTTCAAGGCTCATATTATGCCTACGACCCCGAAGATTATGGGTCGTTCACCATTCCAGGTATGTATTGTGCCTTGCTGAAACTCAGACAGGGTCAGTATATCGGCTATTTCCGCTTCACTAGTTTCTATCTGTCGAACGTGCATACCTATTACTCTATTCTTCCACAAAATGATGCCGTGCAGGAGCCCCTTCGTAAGTTCTATGGTCCTAGATATTGGGACGGGGTGAATAGTGAAGGAGGGTATGCCAGCGATGAATCAGTGGTGGGCCTGATTATCGACCTTCGTGGCAATGGAGGTGGCAGTACTGCTGATTTGATCCCCTTTATCGGCTCATTGTCCCAAAGTAGCACACTGGTGGGATATACCCGTGTGAAGGATGGGTTCGGCCGGTTGGACTATAGCCCTTGGTCGAAGTATATTGTAGGATGTCCCAATCTCCATCTGAGGAAGGCCAAACCCATTGTAGTGCTGTCGGATATCAACTCGGTGAGTTGTGCCGAGTTGGCCACCATGCTGATAAAGAATCTTCCCAATGGCACATTCATTGGTGAGCGTACCTATGGTGCAGTCGGTGCCCTCTGGCCCGATTCCGAGCATCAGCACGACTATTTCTATAGTGGATGTTTTGGCGACTATGACTATTACCAGTATGGGCGGGATATTTACCGCTATAAGGACTTCTATCCATACTATGTTTATACCAGTACCTACCACATGGTCGACTGCGACTACAACGACATTGAAGGCGTTGGGGTGAAGCCCGACATTGAGGTGTTGTTCAATTGGAACACTCTCAGGAATAATCAGAAGGACTTACAACTCAATGCAGCTGTTGATCATATCCGTAAGGCGACCCGCGAGCAATAGCCTTAGCGGTGCAACCGGTCAAATAGGAACTGGATAGCCTCGATGTTGCGAGGTATCTGTAGGTCGATAAGGCTGCTTTCAATGGCTATTACCTTACCTTTCTTCACGGCCTCTAGCTGTGTGTAGGGTGGCATGTTGCAGAATGCCGCACTATCCTCTTTGCGAATGATGATGTATTCAGGATTCTGTTGCAAGAGATTCTCGAGGCTGTAACTCCATCCGGTTGCTTCCTCGGCAATATTATGTCCTCCTGCTAGTTGGATGATGTCGTTGATAAATGAGTCACCTCCTGCAGTGAAGTTACCAGCGGCTCCAAACCCCACAACATAATAGACCTCCTTGGGTTTTGATACGGTTGGTACATCGAGTGCGGCAAGTTGTTTGCGTAGCAGCTGGTTGAGGCTGTCGGCTGCCTCAGTACGTCCGATTAGGAGACCTATCTTACTGATATTCTCATACAGCCCATCATAGTGCTGTTTTTCAATGACGCAGACGGTGGGGACACCCATTTTCTCCATCTGGAGGGTGCTTTTCTTGGGTATCATCGAACCACTAATGACAAGGTCGGGATTGAGCGACATGATGCGTTCGATATTAAGGTTGCTGATGCCTCCAATACTCTCTATCTCTGCGACTTCAGGAGGATATACACAGAAGTCGGTGCGACCTACCAGAAGGTTCTCACCGCCTAAAGCGAAGATAATTTCGGTTACGGCAGGGGAGGTGCTTACGATGCGTTGGGGATGGGTCGGCACGTTCACTTGTGTGCCATAGTCGTCGGTGTAAGCAATGGTTTGCTCTTCATTGGATGAAGTTGCCGTGTTGTTGCAGGACATGAATAGCAGTAGTGAGAGGATTAGCAACGGGGAAAAGGAGGGTCTCTTGCGTATCATATTTAGCGAAGAAGGGTTGTTGGTTAATTATGGGTTAAACCCAAATCGGTCAATAGACTGAATTTTGGGGTTAAAAAGAGCAGTCGCCATCATTGCGACTGCTCTTTTTTGATACTATGTTAGAAAAATAGATTACAGCAGAGTTGCCAGTTTGGCAGCGAGGTCGCCAACGCGAGTGCTGTAGCCTTTCTCATTGTCGTACCAGCTGACAACCTTCACGAAGTTGCCATCCATGACCTGGGTGAGCAGGCTGTCGAAGATGGAGCTGTGGGTGTTGTCGATGATGTCGACGCTGACAATGGGGTCTTCAACGTACTGGAGCACGCCCTTCATTGCACCTTCAGCAGCCTCCTTGATAGCGGCATTGATTTCCTCTTTGGTGACATTACAGGCCATTTCGGCGGTCAGGTCAACCACAGAACCGTCGGGAGTAGGAACGCGCATGGCGAAACCGTCCAGTTTGCCTTTCAATTCGGGAATTACCAGACCTACGGCCTTAGCAGCACCGCTGGAGGTGGGGATGATAGAGATGGCAGCAGCACGGGCACGACGCAGGTCGCTGTGGGGCTGGTCGAGAATCTTCTGGTCATTGGTGTAGCTGTGGATGGTGTTCATCAAACCACGCTTAATACCAAATTTGTCGTTCAGCACCTTGGCCACAGGGGCAAGGCAGTTGGTGGTGCAGCTAGCGTTGCTGACGAGTTGCATCTCTTTGGTCAGCACATTGTCGTTGACGCCCATCACGACGGTGGCATCCACATCGTCGGCCTTACCGGCGGGAACAGTCAGGATGACCTTCTTGGCACCGGCATTGATGTGCTTCATCATCTGCTCTCTTTTCTTGAAGAGACCGGTGGATTCAACCACGATGTCAACTCCCAGTTCACCCCAAGGAAGATTCTGCGGGTCACGCTCGGCATAGATTTTCACCTTTTTGCCATTGACCACGATGCAGTCGCCTTCAGCATGTACTTCGCCCTCGAAATTGTCATGGACAGAGTCATATTTGAAGAGGTATGCTAGGGTGTCAGCACTTGTAAGGTCGTTGATAGCTACGATGTCCAGTTCGGGATGGTCAAGCATAGCACGGAAGGACATGCGTCCAATTCGGCCGAAGCCGTTGATTGCAACTTTTGCCATAATGTTGTTTTTTAATTGTTTATGTGTTAAATGTATTATTTTTTCGATTTACAAATATACATTTTTTTTCTTATATTGATAAAAAAATGTATCTTTGCATAATAAAAAATGCAATTCTAATTGATGTCAAAGAAGCTCAAAGTGACAAGAATTAAGAATAGTAGGTTTTTCAACCCCATCCTCTGGAGGAGGTTGCTCAATGTCGCACGTCTCTTTTCGGTCTTGTTGATGATTGCCACAATTGTCTTTCTTTTTGTTTTGGGATTTGAGTATTTAGAGGGAGGATGGCGAATCTTGCTTTGGGTGCTTTTGTCATTGTGGCTTATCACTATTGTTCAAGTGGTTTACTGCAGATTCTTTAATCCTATTGTCACCCCGCTGATGATCAAACGCTGGTTCCAACAGCGGAGAGACCCATCTCGGTCAGTGCGTTTTGAAAGGAAGTATATCCCTATATCACAGATTTCGCCCTACCTGATTAATGCAGCCGATGTGGCTGAAAATATGGGCTATTTTCAGTATTCTCGAGGCTTTCTTTTCAAGGCCTTATGTTGGGCATACAAACTTAACCAGACGACTGATGTCCTCCGAGGGGGGAGCATTATCAGCCAGCAGACCGCCAAGAATTGTTTCCTTTCACACAATCGCAATATTCTTCGCAAATTGGTTGAGGCATATTATGTGTTGCTGATTGAGTTGTTGTGGGGAAAGCGACGCATCATGGAATGTTATCTGAATATTGTCGAATTCGGCGATGGAATATATGGCTGTGAGGCAGCCAGTCAACACTATTTTGGACATTCTGCCGCCACTCTCACCGAGCGTGAGGCTGTGTTGTTGGCTGCGACACTTCCTGGCCCTTTGCTTGCAAACCCAGCGAAAACCTCTCCCAAATACGAACGACGGGTTGAGAAAATATTTACCCGTCTTCAAACCCATGAGCCGATCAACTTCGACGCCCGATACAAGGATCTCGACCCAGAGAAAATAAGAGTAGGGAATCGGGGTCTGATGTTTTTTATCTTATGGGTGATATTACGAAAGTTTATAGAACTTAGAAAAGAAAAGACTAATGACTAGTAAGAAAAGAAAGAAACGCTCCAAAAAGAGCAAAGGTCTTAAGTGTTGGAAACAACTCAACTTTGGTGGCAAGGTGTGGCGTGTAATATGGGTCGGATTATTGGCCGTATGGGGGTTCACTATTTTTCAAGTGCTCTTCTGTGCCGTCTTCAACCCACCCATCACCCCCTTGATGGCCAAGCGCTTCTTTGAGCAAACCAAGGATCCCGACCGCCCGGTCCGTTTCGAGCGCGACTATGTCCCCCTCAGCCAGATTTCAGAGAATCTCGTCAACGCCGTGGTGGTTTCCGAGGACGGTCTCTTCATGTACCATCGGGGCTTTGATGTCCACCAGATGAAATTGGCATATGTCGAGAGCAAGAAGGGTCGCCGCGAACGTGGGGGCAGCACCATCAGCCAGCAGACTGCCAAGAATTGTTTCCTACCCCACAAGCATAGCATGGTCCGCAAGGCTGTCGAGGCTTATTACACATCGCTTATCGAGTTGGTCTGGAGCAAGAAACGTATCATGGAGTGCTATCTCAATGTCATTGAGTTTGGTGATGGTATATATGGATGCGAAGCGGCCAGCCAGCACTATTTCGGCCACTCTGCCAAATCCCTCTCCAAACGTGAGGCTGCACTCTTGGCAGTATGCCTGCCTACTCCCTTGAAAAGCAATCCGGGTCGGCCTTCGCGTTATCTGAGCAACCAAGCCTCAACTATCCAGGGACGCATGAGGAAGTATGGCCATATCAACCTCGATGCCAAGCGCGAAGACCTCAATCCTCGCTATCTGAAGATGATGGATGAAACCCTATGGGATTTCGTATGGTGGATGCTCACCGATGGCGAAAGCCTCAAAAAGCGTTAGCATGCTTTAAGTAGAGAAAATCCTGCCCAATTATCTTTTCTCTTCATGGACTGGCAGCGACATATCCGCAATTTCGAAGCCTACCTTCGACTCGAGCGCAACCTGTCCGACAACTCCGTGCAGGCCTATCTGCGTGATGTGGAACATCTGCGCCGCTATGTCGAGCCTTTGGACATCGAACCTCAGGACGTCACCCCACAACACATCCAGGGATTGCTTAAGGAGTTGAACGAACTCGACATTGCCATCACTACCCAATGTCGTATCATCTCAGGGCTGCGCACATTCTATAAGATGATGGTCATTAACGACGTGGTGGCCGACAATCCTGCCAGCCTTGTCGACATGCCTTCACGTCCCCAGCATCTGCCCGATGTGCTGACCGACGAGGATGTTGCTGCTATCCAAAACACCTTTGACCTCAGCCTCCCCGGCCCAGCTCGCAACAATGTCATTGTCGAAGTGCTCTACGGCTGCGGACTTCGAGTCTCCGAGTTGGTCAACCTGCGCATGTCCAATATCTATTTTGAGGAGGAAATGCTCCAAGTTATTGGCAAAGGCAACAAGGAGCGTTGGGTGCCTATCAATCGCCATGCTCTGCATTTGTTACAAGATTATATTCTCACCATTCGCAGCCAGCTTTCCCCCCAGCCAGGCGAAGAGAAATATGTCTTCCTCAATCTACGGGGGCATCACCTCTCGCGCGTTGCGGTCTTCCAATTTATCAAAGAGGCGGTAGAGAAGGCTGGCATTCAAAAAAATGTTTCCCCTCACAGTCTGCGTCATAGTTTCGCCACCGAATTGGTTCAGAATGGTGCCGACCTCCGTGCCGTACAGGAAATGCTGGGCCACGAAAGCCTCTCTACCACCCAAATCTATACCCATCTTTCGCATCAATATCTTCGCGACACCATATCCACCTATCACCCTCATTATAAAAAGAACTAGTCCTCACAATAAAAGGTTCTAATTCTCGTTACATTCTATTATGTCTCTAGTTACGTTTCTCATAGGTCCCGTGGTGGGAGGTGTTATCGGTGGGTTCACCAACCGAGTGGCCATCCGTATGCTTTTCAGACCCTATGAGGCCAAGCACATTGGTCCCTTCCACATCCCCTTTACACCGGGTATCATACCCAAAGAGAAGCCTCGTCTGGCTACCGCTATAGGGCAGACCGTGAGTCAGCACTTGCTTAGTAGTGATATTCTAACCAGTACTCTACTTTCCGACGAGATGTGCCAAAAACTATCTGCCGCAGTCAACACCTTACAGGCCCGCCTCATGGCTGAAGAGGCTACACTCGAGACATACCTTCTTCAATATCTCGACCCCGAAGAGCTTGAGCATGTCTCTGCCCAACTGCAGGACGACATCGCAGCAGCTGCATATGCCAAGCTGGCCGACAAGGCACTGGGGCAGAAGGTGGCGGCTATGGCTGTCGACCAAGTGGTCGAGCGGCTCTCCGAAGGCTTCCTCGGCGGTTTGAAGGCGGGGGTCGTCGGGTTACTGCGCGAGTCCATAGAGCATAAGTTGGCAGACATCATCAACGAGATGATGCACAATAACGCCCATCAGATGGTTTCCGACTTGCTTTCTACCGAGTCCCAACGCTTGTTGCACACACCCGTATGCGACTTATGCCGCGGTCGGGAAGAGCTTTTTGCCCAACTCAAAACCATTGCTCTGAAAGCGTATGATACGCTTGTCCGCAACAGCCTACCGAAGATGCTCGACACACTCAACATCCAGCAAATTATTGAGAACCGTATCAACGAAATGGACATGGCAGAAACCGAAGACCTCATCGTATCTATTCTCGACAAGGAGCTGAAAGCGCTAGTCTGGTTCGGTGTGCTGTTGGGGTTCTTGTTAGGCTTTGTTACCAACATAATATAAACTATTCTGTCTATTTAGCATTCAACTTATTGTTTTATATGAGAGAAATCGACGACATCATCATCCATTGTACGGCCACTCGCAAAAATCGCCCCTATACGGTTGAGGACATTCGTCGCAGCCATTTGAAAAGGGGGTTTGACGATATCGGTTATCATTACCTCATCTATCTCGACGGCACCGTCCATGTCGGGAGGCCGATTGAAATAGTTGGTGCCCATGCCTATGGTCACAACCAGCACAGCATCGGCGTATGCTATGTTGGGGGACTGGATCGCAGAGGCCGTCCTTGCAACACCCTCAACCGTGCACAAGAGCGTTCGTTGGTGATGCTTATCAAGGTGCTGCAAAGCATCTTCCCCAAGGCGGGACTGCATGGCCACAACGAGTACTCCGACAAGGAATGCCCCTGTTTCAATGTGGCTGAGTGGTGGGCAAAACACAATTATTAATCCGTTGTAATCAATTATGGAGAAAGAACTCTATCTTGCAGCAGGCTGCTTTTGGGGAGCCGAACATTTTTTGAAACAGATTGAAGGGGTCACCTTCACAGAGGTGGGTTTTGCCAACGGCACCACCCCCAATCCGACCTATCAGCAGGTCTATACCGATACTACAGGCTATGCCGAGACGGTGCATTTGCGCTACGACCCGCTACGGGTGAGCCTGCATTTCTTGTTGGAGATGTATTTCAAGGCTATCGACCCCACCAGCCTCAACCAGCAAGGCGAAGACCGTGGCACACGCTATCGCACGGGTATCTACTACACCCACCCCGACGACCTGCCCCTCATTCAATATGTCATGTCGGTCGAGGCCGGTAAGTATGGACTGCCTCTGCAGGTCGAAGTGTTACCCCTTGCCAACTTCTATCGGGCTGAAGACTACCACCAAGACTACCTAGTCAATAATCCCGACGGCTATTGCCATCTTCCTGTCGAGCTTTTTGCCTATGCCCGCAACAATCGCGACACAGCCACTCTGCAGAAATGCGACACCTATAGTCTCCTCCTACGGCAGGCTAAGGCACTCGCCGAAGGGGAGGCAGACCTCATTGCCCTTATGGCCAACATGTCTTCTTTGCTGCATGAGAGCCTGCATTTCTGGTGGACGGGTTTCTATCGTGTGGTGGGCGAGGAGTTGTTGCTGGGGCCATTCCAAGGCCCTGTGGCATGCATGCACATAGCCTACGGACGTGGGGTTTGTGGTACGGCATGGAAAGAGGGTCGCACATTGGTTGTGCCCGATGTGGAAGCTTTCCCTGGTCATATAGCCTGTAGCGCTGCCTCGCGTAGCGAAATAGTTGTCCCTGTCCGTAGTCAGGAAAAGATTGTTGCTGTGTTGGATATCGATAGCAAAGAGCATGCCACCTTCGACGATTGTGACCGTTTCTACCTCGAGCAGCTTGTAACCTTGCTTTGCTCAGCGCAATAATCCCAATTAGCTTATAGGTCGTTAATAAAATACCCTAACGTCTGCTAAAGCCTATCTTTTAGTGCCTTGGCAGACGTTTTCTTTGCCTAAGAGGCGAGGTGAGAAAAGAGGGCTATTTCTTGCCCATTAACCCTGAGGTCATGTTTTTGAGCTGTTTGGTCAGCTCGGCTTTCTCGGCATCAGACAGTTTCTTGTCCTTCAAGGCATCAACGGCTGTGGAGATTAGATGTTGCAGCTCGTTTTCGTCCTTGGCATTGGCCAGTTTGGTCATAAACTCCTTGTTGCCAGTCAGCGACTTTAGGATTTCCATGATGTTGGCGTTGCCTAGCAAAGCTTCAGCCTGTTTGATAATGTTCTTGTTACCAAGTAATTTGTCTAAAAGTCCCATGATTAAACATATTATTAATTGTGCTGCAAAGTTACGTAAAAAAGGTTGATTTTTATATTTTTTTCGCTCTTATGCTATATCTGACTGATATTTCAACAGCCTCGAAGGCTGAATTTCAATAACCCCATACAAGAAACCTAGGGTCGCGACCAAAGGGAGCAACCCCCTTTTTCGGATAGGTTTCGTAGTGTGGGGTCAGGGATAACCTAACTACACAGCGTACTGAAGATGAAGAAGAGTGAGTGGCTCTTCGATAACGGAGTAAAACGAAGTGGAGAATTAAACGACATTGAGATAGTTTGGCAAAATTCAGTCATTTGTTATATTCGAGCGAATTTTTTTTTGAGAGAATATTGCGAATGACAAAGAGTGTCGGAGGTAGAAATACTACTAAAAAATACTTTTTTCTATAAAGTTATTTTGCCATGAATCAATGCTTTAGTTATTGATGTAATGGCATTTCTTCGCTCTTTCCTTTTGGCTGGATACGATGATGGATAGAAAAAGGATTGAAGAAAAAATGTAGAAGGGGTATAGGCAGGTATAGGCAAGGGAGTAAATGGTGGATGCTATGGTGGAATGAAGGGTGGAGTTATGAGAATTTGGGTGATGGACTATTTTTCTATGCATTTAAGTGTAAATTAAATAATTTTATGTATATTTGCATCGTGGACGTAAGGGCGACTGTTTTAGGGGATTCGGTGTTAACTTCTTGATAACAAGTCGTTGGTGAGAATTATTAAATGAATAAAGAAAAAAGAAATGAGGATGAAAAAAGTTGTATGGCCGATATTTTTGATTGTGGCGGTGCTTCTGTCTTCGTGCAATAAGCAGGATACAGAGAGTGCTTGGCAACAAAGAATAAGGCAAGTGTCCGAATTGGGAACTGTGCAGTACACGGTGCAGAAAGTAGTGAGTAATAGCGATGAGACGTGGCAGGTGTTCGGCAACAGGAAGATATTGTTCTCGTTCAAGGCAGTTATCAAGGCCGGTATAGACATGGATAAGTTCGATGCCGAGTCGGTGCGTATCAATGTTGACAAGAAACATAAGACTAAGAGTATCTCGCTGGTGCTACCTCAGCCAGAAGTCTTGAGCTACAATATTTCACCCGATGATGTGAAGATGATTTACAATCAGGTTTCTTTTCTCCGTACGGAGTATAGCAATGAGGAACGCAACGCCATAGAGAGGAAAGGTGAGGTGGAATTGAAGGCGGACAAGGAGTTGACGGACATGATATTGAAAGATGCACGGCAGAATGCAGCCATGTTTATGGAGTTGCTGCTGCGTGAGAACGGATTCACGAATGTGAAAGTTACTTTTCAGCAAAAGGGTCAGCAGCGCGCCACAGCTGGCAATAAAAACGCAAAAACTATTGTATGATGGAAGAAATACAGAATATAGGCCAGCCAGTGGATAATCCAGAGGTGGAAGTAAAGGAATTAGTGTCAGAGACAGAAACCGCAGAGGAACAACCTGAACAGGAACCGAAAGATGCTCCTGAGGAGGAGTCTGTGGGGAAAGATAAGGGGAGGCTCAGCGTGTTGTGGAAGGCCCTAAAAGAATTCCTGATAAAGAAGAAAAGCATAGTATTGTATGTAGCATTGGCACTTGTGGCAGTAGGGGTGGTATTATTTATCATTCATAGGAATGAGGTGGGAAAGAACCGCTATGAGTCGTTGGTACAGACCATCACCGAGATGAAGCGAATATCAGAGTTTTGCACGGCCAACTACATCGGTGAGGTGATGATTCAGGATGAGGAGAAGCATTTTTTGAACCATAAGAGTATAGTCTTGATTGTGCGGGGAAAGGTAAGAATGGGCTTTGACCTCTCTAAGATGGAGACCAAGGTGGTGAACGACTCTACTATCAACCTCACACTGCCACAGGCACAGATACTTGACATTATTACTAACCCATCAGATATACGCACATTCAGTGAGAAAGGAAGTTGGTCGCACGAGAGGGTCACGATTACTAAGAATGCCGCACGAGCCAAGCTATTGGAATTGGTGATGGAGGAGAATTTGCTGGCTATTGCTGAGGATAATGGGAAACGACAGCTGGAGGCCATCTTCTCGTCGTTTGGCTTTAAGCGTGTGAACATAGACTTTGTGGTCGACTCGACAGGTGCTGAGAACCTAGCGATAGTGGGCGATTCGGTGTCTGAAAATGCTACAACACTCTTCTCTCATTGAGGACTTTTTTTGAATGTGTTAACGTGTGAATGCGTTAATGTGTGAGTCTTTGACTAACGAATTAACACATTAGCGAATTGACACATTCAAATAATTCTCAATTATCAATTTATTTTGAGTATCTTTGCAGATTAAATAAATTGAACAGACTTTATTATGGCTGAAGATAACAATAGTATAATTCAAGAGGTTACAAACGAAGAATATAAATGGGGTTTTGTAACCGATATTGACACAGATACCATTGGCAAGGGACTTAACGAGGATGTGGTACGCCTCATCTCGAAGAAAAAGAATGAGCCCGACTGGCTGCTGGAGTTTCGCTTGAAGGCCTTCCGTAAATGGCAGACGATGAAGGAGCCCGATTGGGCGCACCTGCAGTACGACAAGGTGGATTATCAAGATATTATTTACTATGCCGCACCAAAGCAGAAGGAGTTGAAGAAGAGCATGGACGAGGTGGACCCAGAGTTGTTGGCCACCTTCGATAAATTGGGTATTCCCCTGCGTGAACAGAAACAGCTGGCAGGCGTGGCATACGATGCTATTATGGACTCGGTGTCGGTGAAGACCACTTCGCAGAAGATGCTGGAGGAGAAGGGTATTCTGTTCTGCCCCATCAGTGAGGCGGTGCAAAAGTATCCTGACCTTGTGAAGCAATATTTGGGGTCGGTGGTGCCAATAGGCGACAACTTTTTTGCAGCGTTGAATTCGGCAGTGTTTAGCGACGGGTCGTTCTGCTATATTCCCAAAGGAGTGCGCTGCCCCGTGGAGCTCTCGAGCTATTTCCGCATCAACGCTCGAGGCACAGGCCAATTTGAGCGTACGTTGATAGTGGCCGATGAGGAGGCCTACGTGAGCTATATGGAGGGCTGCACAGCCCCCCAGCGCGATGAGAACCAGCTGCATGCCGCCATTGTGGAGATTGTGGCGTTGAAGGATGCCGAGGTGAAGTACAGCACAGTGCAGAACTGGTACCCTGGCGACAAGGACGGCAAGGGGGGAATCTATAATTTTGTCACCAAGCGCGGCATCTGCAAGGGGTCGCATAGCAAGATCTCATGGACCCAGGTGGAGACGGGCAGCGCGGTGACGTGGAAGTACCCCAGTTGCATCCTGCAGGGCGACGACAGCACGGCAGAGTTCTACAGCGTGGCTGTGACCAATAACTACCAGCAGGCCGACACGGGTACCAAGATGATTCACATAGGCAAGAACACGCACAGCACTATCATGTCGAAGGGCATCAGCGCGGGACACAGCCACAACAGCTATCGCGGCTTGGTGCAGATAAACAAGAGTGCGGAGAATGCCCGCAATTTCTCGCAATGCGACTCCTTGTTGCTGGGCGACACCTGTGGTGCACATACATGGCCCTATATCAAGGCGAACAACAGCACCGCCATATTGGAACATGAGGCTACAACGTCGAAGATTTCTGAAGACCAGCTGTTTTATTGCCAGCAGCGTGGCATCTCGCCCGAGAGTGCCGTGGGCCTGATAGTGAACGGTTATGCTAAGGACGTCTTGAGGAAACTGCCTATGGAGTTTGCCGTTGAGGCGCAGAAACTGCTGAGCATCTCGCTGGAAGGCAGCGTGGGATGATGCTTTTGAAGTAAGAAGTATGAACTAAGAACTAAGAAGTTGTGCGGCAGCCAACTTTCAACATTCAACTTTTAAGAAGATGGGGCGCAAACTATCAATGGAGGAATTGCACCGCATTTCGGTGCAGGAGTTCAAAGAGGCGGAAAAACTGCCACTGACAGTTGTGCTCGACAATGTGCGCAGCCAGAACAATATCGGCTCGGTGTTTCGCACGGGCGATGCCTTTCGTGTGGAACGTATCTGTCTGTGTGGTATCTGTTCTACTCCGCCACATCGCGATATACACAAGACCGCCCTCGGTGCAGAGGATAGCGTGGATTGGACTTATTATGAGGAGACCGCCGATTGTATCCGCGAACTGAAGACGCAAGGCTATAAAGTCTATGCCATAGAGCAGGTAGATGACAGCATAAAGTTGGACAACCTTTCAACTCTCAATGGCTCAACTTTCAACTCAAAAATTGCCATAGTTTTCGGCAATGAGGTGGAGGGAGTGCAGGATGAGTTGCTGCCCCTATGCGACGGCAGCATCGAAATCCCCCAGCAAGGCACCAAGCATTCGCTGAATGTGAGTTGTGCCGCAGCTATCGTGATGTGGGAACTGTTTAAAGAACTAAGAAAATTGAAAGTTGAAAATTGAAAATTGAAAGTTGTCAGCCGCAGCCATTCGAATTTTAGTTTTTAGTTTTTACTTTTTAGTTTGGCTCTTATGATATATCTGACTGATTTTTCAACAGCCCCGAAGAGGCTGAATCTCAATAACCCCATACAAGGAACCGTTGGGCTCCGCAGTGTGGGGTATTGAAACACCCTCTTTTCCAGCGTCTCGAAGAGACGCGACATGGATACTATTTGGCAAAAATCAGTCATACGTTGCATAAGAGCGTTTAGTTTAAAACAGTTCTTACTTCTTAATCATATCAAAAAGGTTTAATCTCACTCCTAAGGCAAAATTGTGGGGTGAAATGTTGTTGCCTAGGAAGCTAAGATCGCGGCTAAGTGGCACAAGGCCTATTTCGGCGTATGCACCTAGCATCCCATAGTTAAGGCTGAGGCGTGTAGTGACGTTGAACAGGCTAAAGGGGAGGTCTCTTGTGTAGTTGGCATTGGTCGAGACACCGTCCTGTTCATAAGTGTAGTTTTGGTTGATGATTTGTATGATAGATATTTGCGGAATCAGTTCCCACCTCATGTTGATCGAATGCTTCGATTTATCGGGATAGAAAATGAAGTGCAGGGGCACGCCAAGCGACATGGTTGTGGTAGTAGTAGTCCATACTCCTGGCAAATCGGAGGTACCGTAAAAAAGAGAATTATCATGGGTAGAATAGTCAACAAGCGGCTGTTTGAATTCGTTGTTGTACATTGTGTATTCTACCCCTATGCCGGCAGCGATATGGTTGTCCATATAAATAGAATAGCCTGCCTGAAAGCCAGTGTGTCCCATTATGTGGATTATGTCGGTATTTTTAGTAAATTTAGTGGGGTAGAGTTCGCTTCCAAAGGTTGTGCCGGGTACTGCCCATGTACTGGTTCCAAAGAAGAAGTCCCAGTGAAGGCGTTGGGTGGAGGTGTACTTTTTCAGTCCCATCCAGCTGGGGGTTTGGGAAGAGGACTTTATAACATTGGCATCCTGCGATAACACTCCACTCTTAGTGAAGTATTTCCCATTGAAGAGCACTACGGCGTCGTCCTCCACGGTGATGTCAAATGGCGACCCTTTGACAGAGGAGGTGCCCACATAAAGTATCTTTCCGTTGGCGGCTTCGGTGGTGGTGAGTACGTTGCCTTCGATTATTACCATCTGTGGCGATTCGGGCAATGAGGTGCTTTGGTATGACACCCAGTTGCAGGTGTCTCGTTGCAGATGGACGAAACAGTTGCCTGACACTACCAGTTTTCGGATTTCTTGGTTGATGTTTTGGCGATAGGTGTTTACTTGCGCGTTGCTTGTGAGAAAGAGGAACGCGAGAACGGAGAATATGGCGGT
>JAEEGL014603624.1_pt1 | contig 19574 bp, 14 predicted proteins | sample 9134231 | NCBI WGS metagenome assembly JAEEGL01 (sample SAMN16246548, study PRJNA631951) | gut metagenome | biome: gut microbiome; feature: rumen; material: fiber-attached | host: Bos | place: Iran: Karaj | collected 2018-10 | reverse complement strand
GCTTTGATGATTGAGAGCATCTGTCAGCCTCCTCTGTAATCCTGCGCTTTCACGCCGTAGTATTTGAGAAACGCCCGCCTGAAAGAATAATCGTTATCATAGCCGCATTCCCTCGCGGTGTCCGCCACGCTTTCCCCCCGCGTGAGCATCTCCGTGGCCAGCTTCATCCTGAGCCCTGTCAAAAACACATAAAAGGTGCTTCCCGTTTCCTCCCGGAACTGCTGATTGATGCGGTACGCGCTCATTTCAAACTGATCCTGCAGGGTTTGCAGCGACAGGCTGTGCTCCCGGAAATGCGCCTGGGTAAAGGCGCAGAGCCGGGCCGCGGCGGAAGGGGTTTCTCCGGCTTCGTGTTTTCCGATCACGGAGCAGATCTCATCGGAAAGGGCGCCGATCTCCTGCCAGATCTCCTCCGTTTTCCGGCCGGAATAGAAATCCGTATCGGACAGCATCTCCCGCTCGCCGATTTCCGCGGCCGCGCGGCGCATATCGCTCTCCAGAATGGCGAACAGCTCCAGCAGCCCGTCCGGGTCCATCCTTTTCTGCGCGATCATCTGCTCATTATGTTCCCGAACCTCGGACAGCACTTTTTTCGCGCCCAGCCGGTTGCCGGCCCGCAGGCAGCGGATATACTCATTCTCCGCGTCGATGGGAAAATGGAAATCCCCGCTCAGCCGCAGATTGTTCCGCTTTTTCCGCGCGGTCTGCCAGGACAGGCGGATGTTTCCGCAGCCCTGCTGCAGATCTCCGGTGCAGAAACGGAGCCCTGCTTCCTCCGCGGCCTTCCGGAGCGCGCTTTCCTGACGCAGCGCTTCCTCCCGGTCTTCCCCGTAATTCAGGATCAGCACCGCTTCGTCCGGCTCCAGTTGAAAAATTTCCGCCTGCGGCTCGCTTCGGCGCCCGGAAAGCGCCTCCCGCAGCGCGTTCAGACAGCGCAGCGTCCCGTCGCTGTCGTCAAAATCCGTCAGGCATACCTGATAGAAGCTGTCCTCCCGGAAAAAAGGCATATCCGGCGGCGCGCCGTCAAAGCTCCCCGTCAGCACCGCGCTGAGCACTGCCCTGCGCGCTTCCTCCGCCTTCTGCTCGCGCAGGCTGTCCAGCGACCGCTTCAGCGCCTGATAAATACTTCCCTCCGCCCTGTGTATGCCCGTAACGCGCAGCAGTCTCCGCAGCGGCGTATACGCGATCAGGGCAAGCACCGCGCCGACGATTACGCACAGCGGCAGATACAGGAAAAACGGCATCGAATGCACGCCCCGCTCTGCAGGCTGAATGCCAAACTCAAACCGCCAGCCGTAGGCGAGTGCGGAAACACAGTCAAAAGAAGACCCGCCTGATCCCGGAGCGAGATCAAAAATCACATCCCCATCCCGGGTCAGGATACGGATGCCGGTCATGCTGTCCGTCATCTGCCGCGTCAGAAAACGGCTCAGTTTCTTCGCGGAAATCATCTCCACCAGATATGCCCGGGGACTTGCGATACTCTCCAGCGGGATCCGCCAGGCAATTGTGCCCGAACGCGGATCAAACGCCTCGCAGTGAAGCACGGAAACGCCGTTTCCGCTCCGGATACACGTGAGGAGCTCCTCCCGCAGGGCCGGCGGGATCTGCAGGATACCGAAAAAAGAATCCGTATCCGTCCAGCAGTCATAGCTGACACAGGTATTACGGTACGGAAAAATGAGAAAGATACGGGTGAACAGGCTGTCCGTATCCGGCTGCAGAAAGCCGTTTTTCTGCTGGTCCAGCCGGTACAGGTCCGTGAATTTCCCTTCGATCAGCGCGTCCCCGCCGGCATAATACAGCGGCACCCAGCTGTACCGGTTCAGCTTGGACGCGATCTGTACCTGGGCCTGCAGCAGCTCGTCCATGCGGTCGCGGATGAGCAGCGCGCGCTCCTGCGCGTTCAGGATACTCTCCGCGCGCGCATCCTCACGCGCCTCCCGTTCCAGATGCAGCCAGAGCCCTGTAACCAGCAGTGCCAGGATCAGCGTAAAAAACAGGAACAGGCTCAGAAACGCGGTGTCTTTCAGTTTGCCGAAGAATGAAGGCCGGTTTTTCTCCATGACAGATGTTGTCCGTTCCGTAAAACTTCTGCTGCCGAAAAGCTGCGGTCAGCCCGAAGGCTGACCGCATTTGGTTCATTTGGTTATGGGATCATTCTGCCTGAGAAGCGACATAGCGGTCATGACGCGCCTGGAAGACGGCCAGATAATCGTCCAGTCCCAGCGCCTTCATTTCCCCGATGTACTGATCCAGATCCTCGATGTTCTTCCGTCCCAGGATCAGGTCGGTCAGCAGCTCGCTGGAATAGGTGCTCAGCACCGTGGACAGGGAGGAGATGGTCTCCAGCTCTTCCTCGGTGGGCAGCGCCATCATCTGCGCGGCGGAGATGTTGTTCAGGCTGCGGTCGTCGTTGGCATATACGTACTTGATGAAGGCCAGGCACTCGTCCGGAGAAGCGTAGCTGACGTTCTTGATCGTATCGTCCACGATGTTTTCACGGTCAGCCACGGCGGGCAGCGCGTTCATGGCCACGGAGTACATCAGCGGCAGATCCAGCCATTCCGGATCGTTGAGCAGCGCGGAATCATAGTTGCGGGCCAGGAAACCGTAGTCGTTCACTTCGTAGGTCTTTTCCGTGCCGTAGTAGCTCAGTACGGAGTATTCCTTCGTGTATACCGCGTCGAACACGGCGATCGCCGCGGCCACATCCTCGCACTCGTTGGTGATGGCAAACTTCATGTACATCGCGGAAGTGCCGTCACGGTTCGGGAACTGGAAGCCGTTCACGCCTTCGTCGTCATCCACGATGATGGGGGCGTAGGCGTAATCCTGCTTGGTCAGGTCGGCGGGAGAGGACCAGCCGAAATAGGCGGCAAACGCGGAAGCCTGGTTCGCGGCGGCGATCTGATCGATCATGCCGTCGGAAAGCGCGGCGGTGTCGTACACGCCGATGTCATACAGGTCCTTCATGTACTGCAGGTAATCCTTGATGCCGTCCGCGTACCAGGCGCAGTGCACGTCGCCGTTATCCAGCACGCAGGCCAGTCCGAACAGGCCGTAGCACGCGGCAATGCCGTTGCCGAAGGAGGTGATATCGATATCCAGCACTTCGTTGGCCGCGCCGTCGCCGTTGGCGTCCTGCTCACGGAACGCAACCAGCGCGTCCTTGAGCTGTTCGGGCGTCATGAACATGCTGTATTCGATGCCGCACTTATCCAGCCAGTCCTTGTTGATGTTGATAACGCCCTTCGGAGAAGCCTTGCAGTACGGATAGGGCTGCGGTACGCCGTTGTCATCCAGATAGTAGAACGTCTCATGGAACGGATACACGAACCAGTAGATGCCGCCGTCGGGCGCGGTGGTGAGACCGCGGATTTCCGGCACCAGGCTGTCGATATAGTTCCAGATGCTGCCGTCCTCGTCATACTTTTCGCAGGCTTCCAGGATGTTGATGAATACGCCGTCCTGGGCCATCTGCACGGCATCCGCGTCCGAATAGTTCCAGTTCAGGGACACGATGTCGCTCAGTTCCAGCTGCGCGTTCAGGCGCATGTCGAGGGTGGTGTCATACTGCTCCTTGGGAACCAGGTCAAACTCCAGCTTGACCCCGCGCTCCGCGAGCCATTCCGCAAACACCTGATAGCAGGTGTACTCGTCTACGCGGGAGAGGGGGTGATCGGCGCGGCGCTCGGACGGCGTCATGACGGTGACCGTTTTCAGGTCGTCCGCCAGGGCCGCGGAGGCCAGCGACAGCAGCATGGCCGCTGCCAGAATGATGCTGAGCAGTCTCTTCATGGAACAATCCTCCTTTTTTTCGCTCCTGTATTTTTAGCGGATCTCGTCCGCCGAAGCGCTTGCTTACCCTTTCAGCGATCCCAGCATGACGCCCTTCACGAAATGCTTCTGGAACATGGGATAGATCATCAGGATGGGCACCGTCACGAATACGATGAACGAAAACTTGATCTGACGGGCGCTCAGCGCCTGCTGCGCCGCGTTGCGCAGTTCGTCCGCGTCCGCGCCGGCCTCCGCCAGTTCCATGATGTTCACGCTCTGCTGGATGATCAGCCTCTGCAGGTACATCTGCAGCGGGTGCATATAGGTTTTGGTCTGGTAAAGCATGGAATTCCACCAGGCGTTCCAGTTGCCCACGATGGTGTAGATCGAAATGACCGCCAGCACCGGCTTTGCCAGCGGCAGCACGATGCGCCACAGCACCTGCCAGTTGCCCGCCCCGTCGATGAAGGCCGCCTCGTTCAGCTCCTGCGGCAGCGATGCCAGGAAGGTGCGGCACAGGATGATGTTGAAGATGCTGATGAAGCTGGGCAGGACGACCGCCCAGACGGTGTTGTACAGCTTGAGCACCTTCGTCATGATGATGAAGGTGGGCGTAAGGCCGCCGGAGAAATACATCGGGATCACCAGGAAGATGACCACCAGCCTGCGGCACTTCAGGTTGGGCCGGGTGAGCGGATAGGCCATCAGCATGCAGCAGATCAGCATGCCTACCGTGGCGACGGAAGCGTAAAAAACGCTCATCATCATCGCGTGCCACATTTCCTGGTTGCGCGCGACCAGCGCCAGGGAATCCGTCGTGAACCCGATGGGCCGGAAGGTGATATTGCCCCGCAGCACCTCGATGGGCTCGCTCAGCGCGCAGCAGATCACGTACCACATCGGATATACCGTGACAAACGCGATCAGCGCGCAGATCACGATCAGCACATAATCCGTCATCGTATTGCGGTGGAGACGGCTCTTTCCGTTTTGATGAATGACTTTTTCCGCCATTTGAACGCCCCCCTCTCACCACAATGAGAAATCCGTGGTTTTCGCGGATACCTTATTGGAGATAAAGACCAGGGTAAAGCTGAGGATGCTCATCAGCAGGCCGCAGGCCGCGCCGTAGCTGTAGCGCCCTCCCTGCAGGGCGTCCCGGTACACATAGGTGCCGATGACGTCCATCGATTCGTAAATGGAGGAATTGTACATCAGCAATATCAGCTCCCGGTTGGAGGTAAGCATGCTGCCGATGCGCAGGATCAGTTGGATCATGATCAGGGGCAGCATCTGGGGCAGCGTGATGTACCAGATCTTCTGCCCCCGCCTGGCGCCGTCGATATCCGCCGCCTCATACAGCACCGGATCGATGGCGGAAAGCGTGGACAGATACAGGATGCTGCTCCAGCCGAAGCTCTGCCACACCGTGGTGATCACGTAGATCCACGGGAACACGGCGTTGTTGGTGTTGAGGGATTTCACCGAAACGCCGATCATGCCCAGCAGTTTCGGAATGATGCCGTCGTCCGCCACGAAGTTGATCACCATGCCGGCGATGACCACGTTGGAGATGAAGTGCGGCATATAGCTGACCGTCTGGATGGTTTTCTTGTAACGCTCCTGACGCAGCTCGTTGAGCATCAGGGCAAACACGATGGGCACCCAGAAACCCATGAACAGGCTCAGCAGGTTGATGCGCAGCGTGTTGCGGATGATGCGCGGAAAATAATAGGAAGTGACGAATTCCCGGAACCATTTCAGCCCCACCCATTTGACGCCGGCGCCCAGGAACGGGCGCCCCGCGCGGTAGTCCTGAAAGGATATGATGATGCCGAACAGCGGCAGGTAGCAGAAAATGATGATCATTACGATCACCGGCAGCATCATCAGGTAGTACTGAAGGTTATCGCTCCTGTCCCTCCGGGACAAAACCCTTGTTTTTTGCGCCAAGGTGCCGCCTCCTTCCCCGTAATGAAAACAGAAACACGCCGACAAATAAACGCAGAATGAAAAAGCCGATCTGATTTATGAAATTATTATACGCAAAAAACGCCCGGAAGACAAGGCACAATTCTGAAAAGAGAGGCACAAAAAACAAAATAACAAAAAACAGTCCGCCTGACAACATTTTTCGGCGCCCGCAGTGTATTTCCCGCTTATTTGTGCTATACTGAACCCGGACCGACCGAAAGCGGGATGGGATCGACAAAGCTTTGCGTCCGGCCTATGACAGGATTGCTCCGAACCTGTGCGACGGAAGAGGCTGCGCAAAGCAGGGAGAAGGAAAACGATGAGCAGAGAATCAATGGCATTCGTGATCTATATGATTCATCAATGCGCAAATCACTGGAGTCTGACTCCGTCCGAAGTATACAGGAAACTGGAAGAATCGGGCTGCATCCGTTCCTATCTTGTTCCTCATTACCAGGTACTGCACACCCAGTCCAGCGGATACGTGCTTCATGATATTCAGCAGTTTCTTCAGAAAAGAGGGATCGCGCTGTGATTGTTTATCATGGCTCTTCACAGGCGGTAAGGATGCCGGATATTCTGCATTCCTATCATGCGCTGGATTTCGGCCGGGGGTTTTATGTAACGGGAAATGCAGAACAGGCAGAGAGATGGGCCAGACGAAAAGCAGATTTATTCGGCGGGAAAGGCATTGTCAGCCAATACCTCATGAATGACGATCTGTCCGGTTTACGGATCAGAACCTTCTCCGACGATCTGTCGGAGTGGATTGATTTTGTTTGCGACTGCCGGGATGGAAAAACGGTATACCTGCAATATGACCTGATCTCAGGAAAAGTCGCCGATGATAAAGTGTTTCGTGTGGTGGATATGTATCACTCCGGTATCTGGGATAAGGAACGGGCTCTGCGTGAAATCAGGGTTTACCCGGATTATGACCAGATCGCATTCATCACACAGACAGCAATAGACCGTATGCTGCGCTTTGATCGGTACTGGGAGGTGTGACCTGTGAACGAAGCAATCCTGGAACAGACCTATCAGGAAGCGCTGGAGGAACGCCTGATTGCCTGTCTGGCAGAACAGAACGCTCTCTCTCTCGAAAAGGCAATGGATATTTATTATCACAGCAGACTGGCTGATAAAATTCATCAGGGAACCTATGGCATACAATACCTGGATTATAAAGTGCTGGCACAAATTCTGCGGGAGACGGAACCGGAACTGTTTGCCGCGAAAAACTGAACCCGGACCGACCGAAAGCGAGGGATGCGAAATGCCATGGATCGATGAAGCCGTAAGGCCTGTATGTGAAAAGCTGAAGGAAAAAGGATACGAAAAAGCGGCGGAGATGTTCCGCCGGTGTTTTGCGAGCACCTGGGAGACCACCCTGCAGCGGGATGAGCGGGGCGTTTTCCTGATCACCGGGGATATCCCCGCCATGTGGCTGCGGGATTCTTCCGCGCAGGTGTATCATTACCTGCCCTGGGCCTCTCAGGTGCCGGAGGCGGAGGAAGCGATCTGCAGCCTGCTGAGAAGGCAGTTTGACTGCATCGTGCTGGATCCGTACGCAAACGCGTTCAACCGGGAGGCCAACGAACGCCATGGCTACCGCGACCGCACAAGCTGGAGCGACGCGCAGCGCCCGATGATCTGGGAGCGCAAATACGAGGTGGATTCCCTCTGCTATCCCATCCGCCTCGCGTACGCCTTCTGGCAGAAAACCGGAAACACCGCCTGGTGCAGCGAAACCTTCCGGAAAGCCGCGCGCCTCATACTGAAGGTATGGCGTACGGAGCAGCGGCACGCGGAAGAATCCCCCTACTTTTTCGAACGCTTGAACTGTCCGCCCTCCGATACGCTGCCCTTCGGGGGAAAAGGAACGCCCGTGGCCTTTACCGGCATGACCTGGAGCGGCTTCCGGCCCAGTGACGACGCGTGCGAATACGGATATCTGATCCCGTCCAATTTCTTCGCGGCGGAAAGCCTGCGCCGGCTGACGCAGATCGCGCAGCAGCTGCTGGACGATACGGCGCTCGCCGCGCAGGCCGCCATGCTGCGCGGGGAGATCCTTTCCGGCCTGGAAAAATACGCCGTCGTGCGGCACCCCATGTGGGGCGAGGTATACGCCTATGAAACGGACGGGCTCGGGCACCACCTGCTGATGGACGACGCGAACGTGCCCAGTCTGCTCAGTCTGCCGTATCTGGGCTGCCTCCGCGCGGACGATCCCGTCTACAGGAACACCCGCCGCATGCTGCTCAGCGCCGAAAACCCGTATTACTACGAGGGAAAATGCTGCCGCGGCATCGGCAGTCCCCATACCCCGAAGGATCACGTATGGCCCATCTCCCTCTGCGTGCAGGGGCTCACCTCGGACGACCCGGAGGAGATCCGCGCGCTGTTTGACATGCTGGTCAATATGGACGGCGGCACCTTCCTGATGCATGAAGGCGTGCACAAGGACGACGCTTCCGTCTTTACCCGCCCCTGGTTCGCCTGGGCCAATTCCATCTTCTGCGAATTCGCGGAGAAGGCGGTCGGCGTGCTGCCGCAGCGCGCTTGAGTTCGGCGCTGCGCGGCCGCGATTCAGGCGCAGAGGCGCTCCGTACGGGAGGAAGGCGTATGACTCATTCAAAAAAACAGCTGCGGGACGACCTGCGCAGCCTCGGCGTCAGTCCCGGCGATACCCTGCTGATGCACTCCTCATACAAATCCCTCGGAGGAACGGAGGAGGGCGCCGCGGGCTTTTATGAGGTGCTGCTGGACCTGCTCGGCGAAAGAGGCACCCTGATCATCCCCACGCTGTCCTATCGGGACGTGACGCGCGAAGCGCCGGATTTCGACGTACGCGCAACGCCGTCCTGCGTGGGGTACCTGACGGAGTTTTTCAGGACGGGGATTCCGGACGCGCGGCGCAGCCTGCACGCGACGCATTCCTGCTGCGTCCGGGGCCGCCTGCGTGAGGAGATGATCCGCGGGCACGAAACGGACGCCACCCCCGTGGGAGCGCATTCGCCTTTCCGGAAGCTGCCGGAGGCGGGGGGAAAGATCCTGTTCCTGGGCTGCTCTCCGGATCACAACACCTCCATGCACGGCGTTGAGGAAACGGTCGAACCCATGCGGTTCATCGATTTTGACCACGAGCTGGTTTACCGCATCACCGACGAAAACGGGCGCGTCATCGAAAGACCGTCCTTCCGGCATCATTTCGGACGGCCGGACGGCGCATACCGGCAGCGCTACGCGCGCGTGCTGGACCTGCTGGACGGGAACGAAGCGCGGCGCGGACAGGTGCTGGACGCGGACTGTTTTCTGCTGGATGCCCGGGCCGTGTGGAAAAAAGGCCGGGAAGCCATGCTGCGGGATCCGTACTGCTTTGTGGAATGGACGCCGCTTCAGCCCGCCTGACGCGCGGATCGTACACGCGAAGCCTCACGGAACGAAAGGAAGGGATCGGCAATGGCAATTCCGAAGGATTATCTTTTAAAGCTCTACGGAGGCTGGTACGGAAAAATCATCGGCATCCGGCACGGCTCCAATGTGGAAGGCTGGACATACGAGAAAATCAAAGATACGTACGGCGAGGTGGAGAAATACCTGTTCTCCTTCAAAAACTTCGCCGCGGACGACGACAGCAACGGTCCGATCTTCTTTATCCGGGCCCTGGAGGATCATACCTGCACGGAGGAAATCACCCCGAAGCAGATGGGAGAGACCCTGCTCAATTATGTGCCGTGCGGACAGGGCTTTTTCTGGTGGGGCGGATACGGCGTTTCCACCGAGCATACCGCGTATGAAAACCTGGAGAAGGGCATCGACGCGCCGCTTTCCGGCTCCGCCGCGCTCAACGGCAGCGCCGTGGCCGAGCAGATCGGCGGACAGATTTTCATTGATACCTGGGGGCTGGTGAATCCGGGCGATCCGGAACGGGCGGCAAGGTACGCCGCCAAAATGGCGTCCGTGACCCATGACGGAAACGGCGTTTTCGGCGGCATGTTCGTCGCCGCCTGCGTCAGCGCGGCCTTCACGGAACGGGACATTCAGCATATCATCCGCGCGGGGCTGTCCGTGATCCCGGCGGACTGCGAATACCGGCGCATGGCGGACGCGGTGGGCGCGTTTTACCGCTCCCACCCCGAAAACTGGCGGGACTGCTTCGCGTATGTGAAAGCGAACTGGGGCTACGACCGGTATCCCGGAAACTGCCACATCATCCCGAACGCCGCCGTCATGATGCTCTCGATGCTCTACGGCGCGGGGGATTTTTCGCGCACCGTCAATATCTGCAATATGTGCGGCTGGGACACGGACTGCAACGTGGGCAACGTGGGATGCATCCTCGGCGTCCTGAACGGCATCGAAGGCATCAGGAAGGACTGGATCGCCCCGATCAATGATTTTCTGGCCTGTTCCTCCGTGCTCGGCTGCATGAACCTGCGGGATATCGCGAACGACGCGCTGTATCTGGCCTCGCTCGGATACAGGGCGGCGGGGGAAAAGATTCCGGAGCGGCTCGGCGCGCTCCTGACGGGGCCGAAGTTTGCCTTTGCGCTGCCGGAAAGCACGCATACCTTCCGCGCGGAAGGCGCGGAGGTGCCCTTTGAGAGCATTCCCTGCCCCGGCACTTTCGGCGGGCGCTGCCTGCGGGCGGCGGTCCCGGATGCGGAAAAGCCGGTAAAGCTGTACCGGCAGACCTATTACCGGCCCTGCGATTTTGACGACAACCGCTATTCCCCTTCCTTTACCCCGGAGGTGTTTCCCGGACAGACGGTGCTGATGCGTCTGAAGGCGGAGAAGAAAACGAAGGCGCGGCTTTTCGCCTCCGATCTGTACGGGCGGGAAATCTACGGGGAATGGACGGGAACGGCGGACTGGACACTGCTCCGCCTGGCCCTGCCGCCCTCCGGCGCGTGCATCGGCAGGGTAGGCGTCGAGACGGAAGGGAGCAATACCTTCTTCATTGATTATCTCACCTGGGAGGGAAATGCGGATTATACGCTGGATTTTGCAAAAGCCGGCATCGAAAAATGGACATGGAACCACCGTGAGGTGGGGCAGACCTCCCATTCGAAGGGCATCTGGGAATGCCGGGAGGGAAAGATATACGGCAGCGGTTCGGATCACGCGGAAATCTTTACCGGCGGGCGGGATTTTTCGGATTATTCGGTCACCTTCCGCTTCTGCCCGGAAACGGGCAGGCGGCATCTGATCTGCGTGCGCACCCAGGGCATGCTGCGCGGGTATCTGGCGGGTTTCCTGGACGACGCGCTGGTGATTCTGAAAAACGGACGGAAGATGACGGAACTTGCAAAAATGAAATTTGCCTGGGATAACGGACGCGAATATGAAATGACCGTCCGCGCGCGGGGCAGCCGGATCACGCTGTGCGCGGAGGGCGCCTGTCTTTCCGCACGGGATGAGGAAGCGCCTTTCCTGACCGGGTGCTTCGGGTTTTCGGTGCGTCAGGGCAGCCGGTGCCGTCTGATTTCGGCCGTGTGCCGGCCGGAAGAGGGCGAAAGCGCGGCTGAGACCTGATCAGCGTCAGCCCTGCCGGACAGGATGAAAGAAAAAAAGGAAGGCAGCCGCGGAGTTTTGATCCGCGGCTGCCTTCCTGCCGTTCCGGATCGGGAACGGATCCCGATCCGGGCAGGGATGCGGGGATTATTTGGAGGCGTTGTAGCGCTCCGCGTAGATTTCCACGTAGCGGTCCAGCTGCAGGGCATCCAGTTCCGCCTTGTAGTCTTCCCAGTCGCTTTCGACATCCAGCTCGCCGGTGACCCAGGCAGCGATGCGCTGGTTGAGCAGCGAGTTGATATCGGTCTTGATGACGGAGAGTTCGTCGTTGGTGTCATTGTCAAAGATGTAGCAGCTGGGCATGACCGGATGGCCGGAGAACGGCGCATAGAAGTCATTGATGAACGCCTTGGTGATCATGTCTTCGGAGGGCTGGATCTTCGCGTAGGTCTCTTCGGACACATAGCTGGTCGCGCGGAAGGAGGTCTGGCTGATGTTCCAGATATCCCAGTTGCTGTCAGCGGGCGGCGGAACGACCGTGTAGGTTCCGTCCGCGTTCTCGATCAGGCCGCCCTTGCCTTCCGGAGGATTGATCTGACCGAAGGCCAGCTGCAGGCCGTTGTCCGTCGCGTACGCGGTTTCGATCACACGCCACGCGGCATCGATATCCTTGCAGCTGGCGGAAATGGCATAACCGATCGGGCGGGCGGGAGAACCGGATACGTTGAAGTACTGGTTGCCGTTCTGGTCCTTCAGGGCGGGCATCAGCACATACTGATCGCCCACTTCCTTCTTGGCCATCAGGGCTTCGATGGTCCAGGCAATGCCGATGCCGCCGATGGCGGTATCACCGCCGCAGTAGGCATAATAATCCTGCCAGGGCTGCGTGAAGGCTTCCGGATCGGCCAGGCCGTTCTCGAAGCACTTGCGCATGAACTTGATGGTCTCCTTGAAGGCGTCGCTGGCCGCGGCCCAGTACAGTTCGCCGTTGTCGTCAATGGCAAACCAGTCTACGCTGGTGTTCTGCACGATGCCGTACGCGTTGGCCAGGATACCGGCGGCTTCCTGGAAATCGACGAAGGGGATTTCATCGGCCAGGCCGTTGCCGTTGGGATCCTGGGTCTTGAAGTACATGAGCGCGTCGAAGAGCTCATCCAGCGTGGTGGGCACATCCATGCCGGCCTTATCCAGCCAGGTCTTGTTGATGAACCAGCAGTCGGAAATGGCACGCACGCCGCCCGCGGTGAACATCGGGATGGAGTAGATGGAGCCGTCCGGGAAGGTGATGGGCGTGTAGAGCTCGGGATGCTCGTCGAACATCTTCTTTACGTTCGTGCTGTTGTCAATGTAGTCGTTCAGCTTGACGAACGCTTCCTGGTTGCTCTGGATATCGGATACGTTCAGGTTGTATTCGCCGATCCACAGGTCCGGCATCTGGTTGGTGCCGATCAGCACGGATTTGCGGGTCGCCCAGTCGGAACGGACGGTTTCCCATTCCAGTTCCACACCGGCTTCCTCGGCGATTTTGAGCCACATGGGGCTGTCGTCAAAATCGGGGCACGCGGAGTGCTGCACGATGACGGCGGACAGCTTCACTTTTTCGTCCGCCATGGCCAGCGAGCAGCAGCCCACGGCCATCAGCAGCGCGAGAAGCAGGGACACGATGCGTTTCATAGGATCAACCTCCTTGAATTTATCTTCATGCCGTCCATGCGGCATAAAGTGCTTTGGTTCAGCCCTTGATGGACCCCAGCATGACGCCCTTGGCGAAGAATTTCTGCAGGAAGGGATATACGATCATGATGGGCAGGGTGGAGACCACGATCAGGGCGTATTTGATCTGTTCCGCCGTCATCAGGCGGCTGCTGTAGTCCATGCCGGTCTGATCGGCGGATTCCTGCGTGCTGAGCAGGATATTGCGCAGCACCATCTGCAGGGTCGTTTTGCCGGCGTCGCTGATGTAGATCAGCGCTTTATAGTATTCGTTCCAGTAACCGACCGCGTAGTACAGGGAAATGACGGCGATGATCGCCTTGCACAGCGGCAGCCCGATGCGGATGAAGAAGTTGGTGTAGGAGCAGCCGTCCAGCCGCGCGCTTTCAAACAGTTCCTCCGGGATGTTGGTGGAAAAGAACGTGCGCATGATGATCATATTGTACACGCTGACCGCTCCGGGCAGCACCATGACCCAGTAGGTGTTGAGCAGTCCCAGGTCATTGATGACAAGGTACGTGGGGATCAGGCCGCCTCCGAAGAACATCGTGATCGTGAAAAACACCATCACCGCGCCGCGGAAAGGCAGTTCTTTGCGGGAGAGCGCGTAGGAGGCGAGCATCGTCACCGTCAGGGAAATGGCCGTTCCGCCCACCGTGTATCCCAGGGTGTTGCGCAGGCCCGTCCATACCCGGGGATCCTGGAAAACCAGGCTGTAGCCTTCCAGCGTAACGCCGCGGGGAAAAACGAAGGTCTGTCCCCCAAGCACCAGCCGGGGATCGGAAAAGGACGCCACAAAAACGAAGTACATCGGATAAAAACTGATCATCAGCGCGAGAAAGCCAAGCACGTTGAACAGAACGTCAAAGGCAATGTCCTGATTCGTGCGCTGCCGCCGTTGGAACATTCGTGACCCTCCCTTCACCACAGGCTGTATTCGCTGGTCCTGCGGGCGATGAAATTGACCAGGAACAGCATGACGAAATTGACCACCGTATTCATCAGGTTCACGGCGGTGGAGAAGCTGTACTGCATCGACTGCAGACCCATCTTGTACGTATAGGTGCTGATCACCTCCGAAACGGCTTCGTTGGAGGATTTCTGCATCAGGAAGATTTTTTCAAAGCCCACGGACAGGACACTGCCGCTGTCCAGGATGATCAGGATGATCATCGTGGGGACGATCGAGGGGATATCGATGTGCACCATGCGCTGCCAGCGGTTGGCGCCGTCGATCGTCGCCGCTTCGTACAGCCCCACGTCGATGCTGCTCAGGGCCGCCAGATAAATGATCGTGTTCCACCCGGTGTGCTGCCAGATGCCGGAAAACACATACAGCCACCGGAACCACTGCTTGGAGCCCATCAGGTTGACCGGCTCCGCGCCGAGCACGTCGCAGAAATAGCGGTAAATGCCGTATTTGGTGGAAAGAAACACCGTCAGCATGCTTACGATGACCACGGTGGAGATGAAATGCGGCATGTAGGTGACCGTCTGGATCAGGCGCTTGTATTTTTCATTGCGCAGCTGGTTCAGGATCAGCGACAGGAAGATCGGGAAAGGAAACCCCAGCACGATGCTCATGAAGCTGATGATGAAGGTGTTGCCGACGATCGTCTTGAACTTCGGCAGGGCAAACATGCGGGTAAAATGCTTCAGCCCCACCCACGGGCTTCCCCAGACGCCCAGCACGGGCTTGTAGTTTTTGAACGCGATCTGAATGCCGTACATCGGCACGTAATTGAAAATAAAAATCAGCGCGATCGCGGGAAGCAGAAACAGGTACAGCTCCCAGCACTGCCGCACCCTCAGCCATGTCCGTTTCCTGTGCGGATACGGCATTTTTTCCGTTCTGGCCATTCTTCCGGTGCGCTCCCTTCCGCCTCAAAATCAGATTGCCATTTTCTTCCGGGGAAGAAAACAGCAATACGGAGGACTTCTTTGAATGCGGGTATTGTATCACGATCCGGGGAGAAATACAAATCCGGACGCGGCTTTTTCGTGCCCTTTCTGTATTTTCACTGTATTTCTGTGCAAAGCCGAAAACATGCCGTCCGGCGGCGGGCGCTACAGCTCAAGAACGGGCAGTCCGGTGCAGAGCGCGGCGCATCGGCGCAGCTGTTCTTCCGGCTCCGCCGGCGCTTCGAGCGTGACGGTATAGCGGAATTCGTGCCAACCGCCCAGATCGGCGGCAAAATTGGTTTCCCAGAAATTGTTCATGATCCGGCTGCAGATTTCGGCCCGGTTCCTGTCCGTGCTCTGTCCGTCGCAGAGGCTGACGGGCCCCGCTTCCTCCTCCCCGAAGGAGACGAGGGGCGCGTCCGGGCACGCGATAAGAAGGTCAAAGCTTTTTCCGCGGCGCAGGATACCGTTCTGCAGGCACCAGAATTCCTGGCAGGTGCCCGGCAGCTGGTCCAGCCCCGGACGGATCACGCATCCGGTTTTATCGATCCAGGTTTCATTGTCCCCGTCCGTCACAAAGGGAAGCGCCGCCCGGATCTCTTCCGGGTCCGCGCAGCTCCTCTTCCTGATGCGGATCCGGGCGTCCATCCGCGGCAGACGGCGGTACAGTTTCAGGTCAAGCAGGCACTCGTCCGTGCCCTCCAGTTCGAACACGCCGCGCAGCGTCACGGATACTTCGCCCGCGTCGGCGACGGAAAAAGACTTCGGCCGGGCGGCGAAACGCCGGGTGTTTCCGCAGGTCCTGCGCCGGCCCATCTGCCTGCGGAAGGCGTTCCGGGGCCCGGACGCGGGCGTCACAAGGTACAGGCAGGCAAACGCGCCGTGCCCGGACGCGGAGGACACAAGTTCCGTACCGGTCCGCTTTTCCCGGATGGAAAATATGCCGCGCGCGGGGTCGGTCCGGACGGTCAGGAAGTCGGTTTCGATCCGCTCCGGCAGGAGAAGATCGGGTACGCCCTCCAGATCGCGTACGGCGTCCGCGCCGGATACGGGCGTGTGCGGCGGCATCTGCGCTTCCGGATCCGCATACGTGATTGCAAGCTCCCTGTTCTCCCCGGGCGCGAGCGTGAGCACGCATTCCGCCAGGAGGCCGCGCGGACCGGGGGCGGTCTGGGTGGGCAGAAGCTCACCCGTTCCCACGTCCTTCAGCGCCAGGGGACGCGCTTCCTGCCGCCGGCCTTCCGGAGCGTCCCAGCCAAGCAGGGGCGCCGCGGCCGGCGCGCGGACCGCGAAAGGCCATGGATTGAGCACCCGGACCCGGCAGGGCCTGTCCGGCCGGATCATCCGGTTTCCCAGTTTCTCCAGCACGCCGTCAAGCAGCATGCCCGCGGCATTATGCGCGCTGACGGCGAAACCGGTTTTTTTCAGGCCGACTGCATGGACCAGAGAGCCGTACGGATCGGAAACGGAGGCGGAATGCCCCCAGGTGTGCTCGGCATAGAGCATCATGTTCCGTCCGGATTCCCGCCACAGGGCAGGATCCCGGAGGCACTTGTGCGGATCGAGCAGCGCCGTGAGGTTCCGGCAGCGCTGTGCTTCCCGGTACAGCTTCACCGCCCCGGGGGTGGAGCCCACGCCGTCCGCCCACCAGTCGGTCCAGTCCCCGGCGTATTCCGGGATATCGGGAACCGCGTCCTCCAGCTTCTCAAAAAAGCGGTCCAGCGTGGTCATTTCCAGTTCGATGTCCCCGTCAAACAGTTCGTTCAGCCGGTTGATCCTTTCCGCCACCCTGCCGTTGGGCGGGGAATTGTCGGAAAGGATGCCGCTGACGAATACGGGCACGAAATCCACCGGCCATCCGGATTCCTCCAGGGAGGCCAGATAGCGTGGGATGCGCGCGAGGGCGATGGTTTCTTCTTCCCGATCCGCGCTTTCCCGGTCTCCGGACAGGATCTTTCCGCTTTCGATATCCCGCGTGAATTCGTCCTCCGTCATGGCGGAGGAGATCCCGCCGGGGCACAGCCCCAGCACGTGGCCCCAGTGGTAGTGCTCCCCGGAAAACGCCAGCACGCCTGCGCCGCGCGGGCCGCGCCAGCGGAAGAAAGCGGGGTTTTTGCGCAGCGGATACATGCCGTGGTGGGTATGGACCGCGCTGTAGAGGTATTTGACGCCCGCGTCCGCCAGCGTGTCCGGCAGCCCGGCCGAATACCCGTTCACATCGGCTGTCATGGCGCTGCGCATCGGAACGCCGATGCCGTCTGCCCAGGCGCGCGCCATGGCCAGGTGCTCCTCAAGCACGGTTTCGTCCGCGAGATCCGTCAGGTTGAGAAAGCTCGCGCTCAGCCCGATCCTGCCCTCCCGGATAAAGCGGATAAGATCCTCCCGGTCCGCTTTTTCCGCAAAGCGCAGGAAATTCGCGATCTGCCACCAGTTTTCGCACTGCCAGCAAAAGCCGTGCTGCGCCTGCGCCTCTCCCGCGTCGATCCCGCGCAGGATTTCCACCGCCCGGCGCAGGAAATCGGCGTGCTGCCTGAAAACCAGCTCCTGCCTGGCCGTATACCCGAGATCCGTGTGCGAGTGGTGCAGCACGTCGATATGCCATTTTCTGTGCGTTTTCTTCATGTCCTGTCACCCGCTTCTTCCCAAAGCCATTCCGCTGCCCGCTCCGGATCCGCCTTGACGGTCAGCATGGCGAAGGGGCCGTACGCCACGGTGTCCGTTTCTGTTTCATCGTCCTCCAGCAGGTTCGTCACCGTGACCGGGCAGGGAAAACGGATGCTGCCCCGGCAGCCGTCCTGCTCCGTCAGCCGCAGGATCAGCTTCTTCCCGTCCTCCGACTGTTTGACGCTCTGCAGGAAAAGGGAGCCCGTATCCGGAAGATGCAGGCCGGGAAGCGGCGTGCGCAGCAGCGGCGTATTGTATTCCAGCGCCATCCGGTTGATGCCTGCCTGCTGCGCCGAGCCCCCGTGCGGTACGATCAGGCAGGCAAAATCGTGCGTTCCGCGGTCGGAGATCAGATCCGGCCTGCAGGTCGCGCGCAGCAGGCTCAGCGAGATCGTGCCGTCCCAGATCCCCACGCCGTATTTGCCGTCGTTGATGATCGCGATCCCGCCGTCCGTTTCGCTCAGATCGCACCACTTGTGCTGACAGACCTCGTAGCGCGCCTGCTGCCAGGTCGTGTTCCGGTTGGTTTCGCGGGTGATGAAGCCGGCGCCCGTATCGCACTGGGCGTAGGGCGCGCGGACCGCGCAGGAAAACTCGGCCTTGGCGAGCACGTGCTCTTCATGCCAGTCGACGCGGTACTCCGTCTCGATGACGCCCCTCCCGCGCAAAAAGCGCAGCGTGCGCACGAAGCGGCTCTTATCCGTTTCAAGCTCGCATACAAACTCCGCCGTTTCGCCGTCCGCGTATCCCGGCGCGATCGGCTTTGTCACCCGCAGCGGCAGCTCGACTTCGCGGTAGGTGGGCAGGATATCCCAGGCGTCGTAGTTTCCCGGCACGTCCCGGAACAGCCGCAGCTTGTTGAAGCATCCGTCCGTGTATTCCCGTCCGCGCGCGTCCTTCAGGCTCGTCAGGCTCCCGTCCGGCGCGGCGGTTATGCGCAGGGTGTCCGTTTCGACGGCAAGGGAACCGTCCGGCAGCGCGCGTGTCCTGATCCAGTCCGTTTTTGTTTCCGCTTCCGCTTCCCGCACGGGGGCAAGCGCGGGCATCTCTCCCCGCACATATCTGCCCCGGACCCCGAGACGGGAGGATTTTCCCTCCGGATCCGGCACAAAGCAGGGCAGGACGCGGGAAAAATTCAGCGTATTGTACAGCCCCTTCCCTTCCGGTCCGGTCAGCGCGGCGCAGGTTTTCCGGACTTCGGCGAGATCCGCCATGGCGTCCTCATACACGGGACGGATGTGGCTGCCGGGCAGGATATCGTGGAACTGGCAGACGAGCAGCTTTTTCCAGGCCGCCCGCAGCGCGTCCGCGGGATAGGTTTCGCCCCGCAGCCACCGCAGCGCGCAGGCGTACTCCGTGTCGCGCAGCAGGATCTCAAGCTGCCGGTTCTGCCGCTTCAGGTCGGATTTGGTGGTGAAGGTGCCGCGGTGCATTTCCAGATACAGTTCCCCGTCCCATACCGCGAGATCCTTTGTTTCATTCAGGTTTTCCTCCAGGTACTGCTGCCCGCCGGTAAGGGTAATCTGCGGCATGGCGGGAACTTTTCCCAGCCGTTCCACCATGTGGAGCATTTCCTCCGTGACGCCGCTGCCGCCGTCGCCGTAACCGTACATGCACAGCGTCGCCGCACCGGAGTTTTTGTCCTGATAGGCGTTCCAGTTCTGCAGGATCTCCGTTGGCGTCGCGGCGGTAATGAAATGCGTGGGCGGAACGCAGGCGTATACTTCGCTTCCGTCCAGCCCGCGCCAGATGAAGCTGTTGTGCGGAAAACGGTTCGTATCGTTCCAGGTGGACATCTTGTTGGAAACATAATACCGGATACCGCTTTTCCGCAGAATCTGCGGCAGAACGGCGCTGGTGCCGAATACGTCCGGGAGCCAGCAGTTGCCGCAGGCCCTGCCGAATTTTTCGCGGAAATAGCGCTGCCCGTACAGAAACTGCCGGGTGAGGCTTTCCGCCGAAGGAATATTGCAGTCCGACTCCACGTACATGCCGCCGGCCGGCTCAAACTGCCCGGAGCG
>JAEEGL014203377.1_pt1 | contig 19575 bp, 5 predicted proteins | sample 9134231 | NCBI WGS metagenome assembly JAEEGL01 (sample SAMN16246548, study PRJNA631951) | gut metagenome | biome: gut microbiome; feature: rumen; material: fiber-attached | host: Bos | place: Iran: Karaj | collected 2018-10 | reverse complement strand
GCCTCCCTTTGTGTAGACGATGCCTGCGGTGCCCTTGCCACTGAGGGTCAGGACCATCGCACCCTCCTCGCCCGTCACTTCCCACGTGACATCCTCGTTGAGGTCACCTGAGGTGGCAGGCTTGCCGGCCTCACGGAAGTCGGCCTTGCAGACCCATGCGCCGAGACCTTCAGGTACCACAAATGAATATTCACGAGACGCGGTGAGATCCTCGGGATCGTCACCTATGAGTTCCAGGGCACTGCCGATGGATATGCTCTCGTCACCACGGGTGGCCGAGGCGGGATCCTTCACGGCAATGACCTCAATGTCGCTCTTCTCGATCTGGTACCCCTCGTCGGGCGTCACCGTGATCGTGACCTTCTGACCCGCGATGGCCTTGGTCTCCACCTTACCGCCAGTGAAGTCGCTGAAGAGGACCTTCACCTGAGCATCCTGTGCTTTCAGGCCCATGCTGACGACGGCCAGCAGGGCAAGAATCGTCAATCTTTTCATTGTCTTCATAACCACATATTTTTTTAATTAATTTCACTTTTTAACAACGAATTTCACAAATTACACGAATTACTTCTTGACAGCGACCTTTTTCACATACTGGCCATCGAGGGTATGGACGACGTACATGCCAGAGAAGTCTGCCTGCACTTCCACCGTCTGTCCCGGCTTCACTGTGAACGTGGCCACCGTAACACCTGCCGGCGTGACGACACGGAGGTCTTCAGTGAAGCTAAGCGACGACCTCACGTAGATCTTACCCTTCTTGGCATAAATATGGAGTCCGCCACTGACTTCCTCCTTCGTCGGGTCGCCATGCTGCTCGCTGATCTGATCCTCCGGCTGCTCATTGCCGAAGATGATGGTACGGGTATTTGAGCTGCCGGCCGACTTGACAAAGTATGGCCTAAAGGCATACTGCGTCTTACTCACCTTATTTTCTGTATTTGTCGCAGCAGTTTCACTCAGCGCCTTGTAAGCATTGCCGTCAGTATTCATCACGAAGGTACCCGGTTCCATCTCATTGTTCATGTAACTGGGCATGAAGGTAAACGTCTCATTGCTATTGCCTATGCGATAGGAGACACCTGACATTTCATTGTCACTCACGCCTATACTGATACCAGTGTCGGAGGAGGCGAAGGTAATAACCTGCTTGCCTAACTGATCAATGGGTACAGCTGTGTTCTTTGCCTTGAAGTTACCGCTGAGGTCGAACTCGTAGTAGGTCTCACCCGGCAAGCCGATGATGTACGGCTTGGCAGCAGTCAGCAGTGGATAGTTCGTGTAGCTGCGGCCAGACTCATAATAGGTCTGATACGTATCATCGTTCGCATCCTTCTGGTTATGAACGGCAGTATTCTCATAATAGTAATCCCACAGGAAGGTATTATTGACGGTCTTGTTATTACCCGCAGCAGTAGGATAGAGGAACGAAGCCTTGGCTACGATATCCTGATCATCTTTGGAAATGCTGCTGAACTCCCTCAACCAGTATTCGTGACCAATCTTAGTGTTCGTTCCGTTCTTGCTCGTCTCACTGCCACTGTAGAAGTGGGTAATCTCACCCTTATCACTCGTCGTCACGAGCTCGGCAGTGAACGGAATACTGATGCCTTGCCAGCCCTTTGTGAAATCAACATACTCATGATCCTCAGGCACGCGTTGGTACCACATAAGCTTGCCTTGAGTAAACGAGTATTGGATAGGACAGTTGAAGTCCTGCTTATCCACGAGCAGGTGGTCGCTGTCGGCCTTCAGGTTGTTCTTCACGAGGTGGCCGTAGATAGAAGAGGTAGCTGAGGTGGCATCTGCAACCGTGCGATATGTAGTCGGATTGCTATAATAGCTGCTATAGGCAGGATCCACGAAGTAGTCTGTCAGCACATCATAGGTTGCCTTGTTGGCATAGCTGTCCGTTGCTGTCTGTGCAGGTGCATAGACCAGCAGGTTCTTCGTCTCGTCACAGTTGACGATGCTCAGCAGACCATCATCGTCGAGTAAGGACGGGTAGAACCATGGTGCGGTTGTGTAACCCAATGCATACTCCGGATCGTTATGTCCAGCAAAGTCGATGGCTGTCATACCTGGATATGCCTCACGAGGATTGACAACGTTCTCAGGTTGACCAGCATCTACCGCCTCCTTATTAGCCGCAATCTGTTCAGCTGTCAGCTTCTCCTTCTGTGCCAGATAGGCTTCGGGGTTGAAGTAGGCCACACCCATCGTCGAACTACGGAAGTAGGCAGGAGCACGATAGACGCGGTTCGCATCCGAGAGCTTTGACAGGCGTCCATTGTTTCTGACCACGGCTGTCGGCACTTCCTGATGGGCTGCCACTGCCCAGCCGTACGTCAGCTTCTGTCCGAAGAAAATATAGTCATCGGGGTAGATGGGGAAGAAGTAAGCCTTGTTATCGTCCTCTGTATCTATATGTTGACGCTCATCAGCCTCATCGGGTATCGTACCGCCAGCATAGCGGAAGTCACCGTCCTTAAAGCGGTCCTCTACGTACTTGATAGTCTTGCTTTGGGCATCAACATAACCTGAAGAGCAAAGATCTGGTCTGTTAGCATAGCTCTTATATGTCTGGAGCGTCAGACTGCCGTCGTTGCCTACGGTATAGTAGCGACCGTCCATACCAGCAGTCTCTGTTCCTTCCTTGTTGGCATAGCGCTTGTGCAGATAGAAGTTGTTCAGGTTGTAGGCCACCTCACCATTATAGAAGGAGCGGTCGCTCATAGCCTTGGCGAGACCATGAATGCTTTCCGTGGTCTTATAGTTTTTTGTATTCTGATAGTAGCTGTTCACAATCTGCTTCGTATCGTCTCCAGAAGCTGTAGGAGAACCAAAGACAGCCCTAACGCTACCATCGGGTGTTCCTGTCGTGTTAATCCAGCAGCTTTCTACATATCCATCACCCTTATTGACCACACCTGCCGTACTGAATGAACCAGTGACACCGAGGTTATAGACACTACCGCAGAGGTTGTTGAACAGAGAGTTGTCCAGACCGGTAATGGTATGACCATCGCCATGGAGCGTTCCCTTGAAGCAGACATCATCCGTACCAATCGTCGTCCAAGGTGAACTGCTATGGTCAATATCCGTACGCATGAAGAACTCAAGGTTCTTTCCACCCTTCACACGTTCATTCAGCGTGTTGTGTCCATACAACGGATCCGTCGTTTCAGTCGGAGATGTTGTCAACAGACTCAGGTCATACAGTTTCTTGAACAGGTCGAGACCATTCTCTGAGCTTTCGCTATAGTCGTTGATGTAAATCTTTGGCTCTACCTTCAGACGTTCATGTACATCCTTGTGGTCGATATAGTAGTGATGATTGATGTCGTCCATCACCTTCTTCATATCATGGTAGTTAGCCACACTGACAGGAACATGGTTCGAATAGGTCTCGCCCAGATAGCTCTTGGCATAGTAAGCCAGATAATACTTGTTCTGGTAGAGGTAGAGCGGCTCTTCAGAATTGGTATACTCTACGCCATTGATGTGGCTTTCAGCATCAGTCTCCGATTCGAACAGCTTCCAACCGCCACCGGTAATCTCGTAAGCACCAGGTGTTACATATGGCTCAGGCATGGACAGAGCAGTACCTGGCAGGATGATGTCCGGCTGACGAATATCCTCCACTGTCGGAATACCACTCTTGAAGTTCAGGTGGATGTTCAGGATATGACGCTCGCTCACAGGCGTAATGTGCTGACCAGACATATCACTCTCTACATAGTCATACTGATAGATGACGGTGATAATCTTCTCTTTCGACAGGTCGAAGATGTCAGAGCCGCGAGTTACATACAGTGTACTAGTCTCCGTTGGTGCCAGGCCGTGGAACGAGAAGTTCGTCTGCTTATTAATGAGATGCCCATAGTTGTCAGAAGTGATAACGATACCAGCGGGAACAGATTCAGTATATACATTATTTTCAGCCTTTAAGATGTCGGTCACTTTACCCTTATTTTCATCGGTATACTGGCTGGAATTGATGGTATAGCTTTCACGACAATAATAGTAGGTACCTGCATCATCGAACTCCAGCCGATCCACATTCTCCTTATCGCCAGCACTCAGTCCCTCATAGGTATCCTTGGTGATGACCTGTCCGGCAGCGTATGGTGTATCGCCAAGAACTATCGTTTCCTTCACTACGTAGTAAGTACCCGCAGTGCTTACCGAAATAGGAGCCCAGTAGTACTGTTCGTTAGGCAAACGTTCAAACTCGGTGCGAGTGAGCTCGGAGCGTGTATCTGTATTAGTATCACTGCCATTGTCTGCCTTGTATGCTAAGTTGGTGTTACCATTATACGTTGCATTATAATCGATTGACGTAGCAAGTGAGTAGGTTGCCTTGTTTTGTGCGGCCTGCTCTGATGTGGTATAGTTACCATCATACTGATACTTCTGAGCCTCTGCCCTACCGTATGTCGGGTCGATGAGCAAGTCAAGGGCATCGTAGTTGTAGGTGAAGTTTGCACGGTCCGCTGGCGACATGGCGCTATACGCTGCCAAAGCACGGTAGTTGTTGCCTGTCTCATAATAGTTACCGCCATACTTACCAGCAATGGTACAATAGTAGGCTGGAGAAACGGCTTTGTCTATCTCCGCTTTAATTTCCTCGCTAACCCCACTCTTAATCGTCGAAATCTCCGATGCTGTCAAGTAGGTATTGCGATAGATAAATTCAGTCTTACTGAGCTGAACGGTGGTGGTCACCACATAAGCCGCAGCAACGCTGCTGCTGATACTTGTCCATTGAGCTTCGGTATAATCCTCCTTAGCCAAGGTAGCACCCTTATGGAGACGCTGTTCGGTACCGCTCTTGTTTTCGGTTTCCAGGATCTCAGCAGTTACAACATATGCCTTATTGAAGGTTGCCTGTGTACCCAGTGCATTCTTCTGCTCTGTAGTAAGACTAGCATAAGCTGTATTATACGTTGTATATTCTACCTCGGGGATGATGCTACCAACCTTATAGTCATTCTGACCATACATATTCGTAGTATTTGGCCTATAGGTAGGACCGTCCTCATAGTCACTCTTCGTCTTCGACTCGATTTCCTTGGAATCCACCTTATCATTCAATGAGTTTCCTGTCTTTGGCGTGTACCAGGTATTCCACTGGTTCGGGTTGTCGATATTGTAGGTCAGGATGTAACCTGTATTGTGGCTGACATTGTTAGAAGAACGGAATACTTCGTCGAAGTCAACTTCCTTTTCCTTTGCTACATTATAAACCAACGTCTCATCAGCTTCCACAGGTTTATGTGCCGCACGCAAGGCATTATAGTCAGCTGCAAGGAGAACAGTTCCGGCGGGATAGGTTCCGGCTGGATAATTGGTCGTACCTACCGTTGTGGTACATTCTGAGGTAGTGACGTAAGTATCCCTGACGAACATCTTCTTCTCTGTAGCGGTGAGCTGGCTGTAATCCCAGTAGGTGATAGCATCGTTAAGACCGTATTCTTTTTCACGAATGACAATCTTCTGGTTCTCACCCAGTTTTTCCATTGTATTACCATTAGAATAGTAAGCATAGTAGTTGGGCTGTACATTCATCAACGTCATCTTACCATGAGAAGCGGAGGTGATGGTCAGCGGGATACTGACAGTCTCACTGAAGGCATTCGGTGAACCGGTGTAGGCAGAGATATACTGGTCGTAGACATATACTGCACCCTTGATATACCAGTAGTGGGCTGGCATAGCCTCCGAGCCATCGGGTTTAACCTCACCCAGATACCTGTTGCCAATATTATAGCAGTCGTCAATAATGGTCTGCGTGCTGTGAATGAAGTTACCGGAGGTTTGCCATGCCTTCTTGGTCTCATCGCTGGTGGTGTATTGGAATATCTTGTTCGTAACAGCGGGTGTGCCGTTGTTCTTGTTCAGATCAGTCAAGATAGTCTGGTTCTTACCCGAGCCACTACGCACACCATGTTCGTTTTTGGCATAGACATAGCCACCACCCATTCCAGGCTGTACGTTAATCAAATCAAGTTCAACGACACCGGTTATCAAGCCCCACTCCTTCTCGTACAGGCCCGAACCCCTGCCATTCTCGTTGGTCAGCTCCAGATATACACCAGAGGCCAGCGCCACCTTGTTGTGCGAGGAACCATTATTACGCTTACGGTCCTCATGGAAGCCTGCCTTCCAGTCGTAGAAAGTAGCTGTTCCGTATGCCTTGGCAGCAACGTCGTCGTATGCCTTCGAGTCAGTCTGGTAGTCTGGATTAGAAACGTTTTCAGTGACACGCACTGTGTTTAGGAAGTCCACATCACTCGTCAGGGCACCCAGATAGTTCACGACACTATAGATACCGAAATAGTTGCCGTGTTCCTTGTTCTTGGCATCACCGGCATCACCTGTGCGAATAGAAACTTTTTTATTCAGCGATACCTCGCGTACACGGTTGATGGTATAGTTGGTATAATCCACCACCTCAGGCACACGGTCCTGAGCACCTTGCATCACCATGCGGCTACCAAAGACACCACAGAAGTCGGCACGCTGGATGGTATTCATCGGACGACCGGCATAGCGTGAGCAGACACCATTCTCTTCCCAATATTCTTCCAATGGGTTGCCATCAGAATCTAACATCGGTTCACCACCTACCGTCACACCTTCAAAGACGGTCTGCATCTCGTCGGCAGTAATGGTAGATTTCACTGCATAGGTCTTGCCGTCCTTGTCAGTACACTCTTTCAGACACTTATAGCGAATCTCATAGTAAGCTTGCTCGCGCTTGGGAAGTGTGTTGTATTGTTCTAAGGTAATCTCATCTTTAATATGGTAGAAGTCTGTACCGTAATTGGTGATATTCAACTCGCGATAACCGTCTACCAATGTCAGGTTGCCATCGCCATACAGACCCCCTACACGACCTCTACCGATAGAGATGAGGTCACGGTTATAGACGTCATGGACAGATGCTGTCGCATTACCGAATACCGTGTTCGTATTGGCATACACCTCGGTAGAGCCAGGAGACGTGTTACCACCGGCAAAGACAGCATTGTGGATAATGATACCTTCCTTGTTGACATCATCCTTGCCAAGAGCCGTCCATTCTGTAGCGCTGGCAGACTTATTACCCAAATAGTTCAGGGCAGAAGTGGGCACGAAGGTGCCTGCGGCATAGTCAACTCCGTTGATTCTAACAGCAGACCTCGCCTTACACCAAGGCTCTACAAGCACCCTACAGTCCTCTGTGAGGTGGTCTTCACCATCATAGTAGTAGCCTTCCTTATTCTTATCATATCTTACTCCTGACTTTGTGCCTGTTGCACTATAGACACAACCGATATCACCAGCGCCAAAGACGTTGCCATAGCCTTGGGCAACACCCTCGGAAGTACCAACCTCACCGCCATAGATATCCACTTCGGTCTGCCCGAAGACGTAGCCTTTACACTTCAGGTCCAAGGTAGGTTTCAGGTTCTCGTCCATATACATTGTACCGTCGCCACCCCAGCTGTCCTTACCGCGACCGCCACCAAAGACGTTACGCAGCACGTGTCCGTCGTACATCTTCACACGCGTCTTACCGGCCTTGAAGATACGGGCATCACCGTTTAGCAAGCCGTTATTATTGTACGGAGCGGTGCTGGCATACCTCACTGTACCGCGGCCGATAGGTCCGACCTCGCCACCGCCATAGAGACTGCCACGGAGCGTACCGCCATACATCGTGACATTGGCATTATCCACATAGCTATTCACCACATAGCCACCACCGAAGGCATTACCTGCCAGCTCGATAGCATTAGGCGTCTGGTCGTCCAATTCTTCAACATATTCATAGACAGAAGCGCCCGATGTGGCAGTATTCTTATAGCGATAACCGACGTAACCGTTGTTGATGGTCAGGTTGGCAGTACCATAGACCGAGCCGCCCTCACCGCCGCCATAGACATTGCGCTGGATGGCAGGAATACCATCGTAGAAACTGGTGCCGTCCGTCTTACCAATAGTCACATTGGCCACAGCAGGGATATCACTGTCATTCGACTCGTGGATAGCAGCTTCCACGATTTTTCCATCAACGGTCTTGCAGTGCTTACCCACATGACCCAGATAACCGCCACCATAGACGTTACGTGCCATACCGCCTTCGATATAGACGTTAGTTTTGGCAGTAAACACACTCGTGCCCAATCCGTACTCATCAAACACCGGACCTCCCTGACCGCCGCCATAGATATCCCTATCCACGTTACCACCTTTCAACTCGACATAAGTAGTACCAGCTACTACGGCATCCGTACCAAAACCGCCACCGTATGCATAACCGCTCACATTACCACCACTCATGATATGGACATTGGTCTGGTGGTAGTCGCCTGTCAGGATGTCGTTGGTGTAGGTTCCGTCATATTTTTTCGTTTCTTCGTTGACGTAGGTACCAATGTTAGTTGGCAGACTGATGGGGTTATCCGCAAGATAGGTGCCGAAATCAGCAAGAATACCTGCGTAAGCAGTTACTTTATCTGACACATTTGCTTCATCGTTTCCCTCTGCAATACGGAACTGCTTAATAAGCCACTGTCTCAGTGAGACGAAGTTAAAGGCATTACCATCCCGTCCGCCACCAAATACCTTATAGGCATTCGAGCCGTTGTTCATGAACACGTTGGTACGACCGGAGACGGTCTTCTTTCCATAGCCGGCACCATAGACCGTTGCCTGATAGCCACTGCTCTGCATGACCGGTGCCTCTATATTGATATAGGTATCGCACGCGACACGGCTGTTCTCGTTACCACCATAGATGGCATCATTCACAATGGCATCCTTGCTCTTATAGTCAATACAGGTGACATAGTGGTCACATAAATGCCCAGCGAGAACAGCCTTAGCGGGATCATCGAACAAAGCGGGGTCATAGCCTTTACCACCGCCAAAGAGAGCATTGACCTTGGCTGTAGAGACAGAAGGTACGTTGACTCGTGTATAGCCTACCAGACCCTCCTGGTTACAGCCGCCATATACGTTATGGAAACTGCCAGCAAACAGGTCGACTGCCGTTCGTCCGGCACCCAGCGAAGTTTCTGTATCACCTACACCGGCAAAGGCACCGCCGCCATAGATATCTACGTTGGAAAAGCGGTTGACATCCTTGGTCTGAGTGTCATCAAGGAGTACATAGGTATATGTCTGCATGGAGTTGTTCAACCTACGATGACCGGGGAAGCCCTCGCTGCCACCAAAGACGAGGTTCACCTGATTGTTGGAGTTGTCGGCAGGCTCGAAGTGAACGAAAGAGTTATTGTCCAGATGGGGGAAGGAGAAACCGTCCTTAGGAGAACCATCGGCATTGGTATAATCCCTAAATATACGGTCGGCATAGGGGTAGCTACCGTAGTTACCACCGAAGATAGAATCTACACGGCCCTGAATGTACTTCACATAGGTACTGGATTGCTTCAACGCATCTTCGAACACGGGTCGAGTAGTAACCATATAATGGTTTCTACTACCCCGGATAGTGCCACCGAAGTCGTTACCGCCATAAACATTATTCTTGACCCACGGGAAACCGCCATTATAACCGACATACAACTCTGCACCTCCATAGATGTCAGCATTGCAGGCACCACCGAAGACATCATACACACGACCATTGCCCAAATAGACATACGAGTCGCCGAGGACGTCACCTTCGTTACCACCACCATAGATATATTCTGTCTCGGCCATCGGCAAGCCGCTTTCCTCCTCCGAATAACCGGCATTCGGTCCTTTCAGGTTGACGGTGGAGCTGTAGGCAGCGTTATAGACATAGTTGCCCTCGCTGTTCTTCTTGCCGACAATACCTTCCTCACCGCCACCAAAGATCTGGAAAGCGTAGCCGTTGTTATGGTTCACGGTGGTGCTGCCCCATATCTCGGTGCCCTCACCACGGCCGGCACCGAATACGGTCATGGCTACCGCCATCACGTCATCGCCCTGCGACTCCTTGAGCACACCAGAGCGACGAGCTCCATTGATGGTATAGGGGTCATCAGGGTCAGGTTCCGCAAAGACCACATCACGCTCTATCAGGTCCTGATTGATGTTGATGACCACATTACCGTTGACGTGTCCGCTGTTGTAGCAGCCACCATAGACGTTACCGCCCATCAAGCGACGAACTTTATCGTAAGTGGTTCCCGTACCATCAGTGCCTTCACCTGTTCCTCCGGTTCCTGTATTAACGAAATCATCCTCTTCAAGATCCCACTTGGCTGTGTTCCACTCCAAATCCAAGCCGACAGTAGCCAACTCGTAGTAAGGGTTCTTTTCAGTGGCTACCTCGTCGCCTTTGGCAATAAACTTGGTATGGTGCAGGTCGGTCTCGTAATACTCCTTGCCTGCTGTCAGTGTGCCGCTGGTAATCTTTCTAAACGTATCGGTCCAGCGCTTTGGCCTTATGACAACATTGTTGAGATTCAACTCCAGACGATCCTTTATATTGCCACCATCGGTGTAACCATCCCATTCATCGGAAGAGCCTAACAGACCACCTTCGTAGGAGGCACAAAGTCCGGCGATTGCCTTCACATCGGCATCGTTACAACCACCCACCAGCTTGTCAAAGATAATCAGCTTTCTGTTGAAACTTAGAGTTGTCTTACCACTTATAATCATGCTACCCTTATTACCGCCACCGTAAAACGAGCCTATCATACTCGAATTGTCTATGTAAGTAGCGGGGTCGCCATCGTTTACGTCATCAAATTTGACATCGGGCTTCAGGGGCATGGCAACACCATTCATATAATCTGCAAACACAGATGAATCATCAGACAAGTTGATACCGCTGTTATCCCTATACAATTCGAGGAGTTTTTGGTCAACCATCTTCTCACCATTATTGCCCAGGAACACCTTGTCGGCAATGACATGAGAACCAATCTTCAGCTCAACCATTGGCTGACTCTTCTTGGTTGCCAGCGACGCACAGTTACCTCCAACGAATACGGAGCCCTTGATGACGGTTTTGTTTGCTGCATCCGTACCCGCCAGACGAAGAGACACCTGCTCGGCATTCGGGCGGAAGGCATTGAGGGCTTTCATCACGTCGGAGTAATCACCTTTTTCAAAGTAAAAGTCGCCATAGGTTTTATCATCTTCCAGGTCCGGCGAACTTGTATATGGGTAGGCACCGTTACCTCCGCCATACACATCGCCATATACTGAAGCATAGATACCAACGGCATTACCGCCATAGACGGTACCAGTCACGTCGTTACCGCCATAGACATTATTGATGTGTCCGCCACGAACCAGTGTTCTGGCCGACAGTTCGCCGGGGAAGAAATATTTCAAATTACCCTCTTTGTCCTTCTCTTTAAGGTTCGTACATGGGACATATTCACCATTTACCGTCGGCATCACGTCTGCCATACGGCAACCACCATACATATTATCGACAATCAGGCTGGAGTAGTCTTTGATTTCAAGCAGCAAGCCCTCTGGAGAGGTCATCTTACCTTTGTTACCGCCGCTATACAGATTACGTATCTTACCTGCTAGCAGGTTCCATGTAGGACGAATATGCATCTCCGCCTTGTTGTTACCACCAAAGAAGCGGCCTACCTGGTAGGCGCCACTACTGGGGAACGAGAAGACAGTATTGATACCCATCTCCAAGAAACGGTTGTCTGTAAGCAGTTCTTCGTAGCCAGAAGGAATCACAGGAGTCCCAGAAGCCACAGAAGCCTCATAAGACGCATAGATCGAAGCAGCAGCCTCTACACCTGCCTCTACACCATTCGTCTTATCTGCCGTGGTAACCAGGATATGGTTCACCACCGCACTGGGGTTATCGAAATGGATGATGTTCTTGGTTCTCACGGTAGCATTGTTACCGCCACCATAACCATAGACGATAGAGCCGCCCTTGATTTCAAGATAGGTTTTGTCCAGTTCCGGCAGTACGAATTCTGATGCACTCCTGGCAATGATTGCATCACCCTGCTTGATGATAAACTCTTCACCATCCTTCAGCGGGTTACCATTCTCGTCAGTATAGGTGAAGTCACCATTACCACCGGCAAAGAGCTGACCGATATATACCTTCTTGGCATCTTCAGCAGGCTTCACGTCTGTAATCCGCTTGCCGTAGGCAGCAGCCTCAGGGTTCGTTGAGGCGGCATCAATTTCTTCTTGAGTATAATGCGTATTCGTTGCCTTCGTGCTGATGCGCACAAAACTGTTAAAGGTGTTGTCGACGTCGTTAAGCTTAGGATAGTCATCCTTGGTTTTTCCTTCAGGCAGAGGAGAAGGCATCAATTCTGTCAGCTCCGAAGGAACCGTCCCTGTATGGATTTCTCCTGCAATATCGTTACCACCATACACTTGATTGATAAGGATATAATCGGTAGCGTTCTCGCCGTCGATGTGTACGAAGGTGTTGCCGCCTACATTCGCCATACGGGCACCACCGAACACCTTGCCTTGCGGGTCTTCCAGCGGACGCGTTGCATTCGGATCCATCACCGCACCGATGTCGCCGGCCTTCACCGTCACCTTCGTGCTACCCTTCACCTCCGCATGGTTTCCGCCGCCATATACATTACCACCAATCCTGATCTGCCCCTGCGCCACAACCGTGCTCAGGAGTATCATCATCAATATAGTAATGTATCGTCTCATCCTATCTTTTTTATTCGTGAAATTCGTTTTAATTCGTTGTCACCGTAACCGTCGGATTGTCCAGATCCGGATCCGACAGCACATACAGGTACGTCGGCTGGATTGTCATATTCACTGTATATCTATTACCTCGCTTAGTTGTTGTCTGCCCTGTCAACAAGTCACTGAGTACCATCGTATTCGTGGCCTTACAGCCCTCGCGGATCAGGTTGCCTTCAGGATGCTCCGGAGTCACATTCTTGTCATACACATCATACGTGCTATTCAGGACGAGCGTAGTGATGCCACTCGGCATGAAGTGCCCTGTAAATGGTTGGGGATTTGTAGTCAGCTTCACCCCGTCATTAGACGACCAGAAACTCATTCCTTCTTCTACGATGGTACTACCTGTTTGCTCATAGCTTATCCCAGTAATGGGGTCGCTTCCTGTAGTGTTAGCCTGCAGATCGACAGTGATGGTGTTTTGATCCGTGCTGGTCGTCCCGCCGGCCTTTGTGCTCAACTTCAGCTCCCTCAGTTTGATGGTGCGTAGCGCATCATAGTCAGCATGAACCTTCATATTAATGCGCAGGGCGGCATACAGGTGGTCGAAGAGCAGGAACACGAAATTACCGTCCCCACTGGTTTTACTGATTGCAGTGGCTGTATAAGCGAAGTCACCCCTACACAGCCCTGTCACGGTCTCTTTGCCCGTGCCATTCTTGGCACCGATCACCACGCACAGGTCATTGCTCATGACGGTGGGCACATTCTTCAGTTTCACCTCCGCACCCGTGCTGAAGCTGGAGCCGGCACCGTTTATACCAGATTGGTCGGTAATTTCAAGGATGACGCCAGCAGTATTGGGGATGTAGCCATAGAGATAGTAGGTTCCTGCTGTGATGTCCGTCTCAGTCTTCGACAGGTCTATCACTTTCAAGTTCCATTTGTCACCGCCCTTGAAGAACGTGCTCCTGATAGCCTCCTGTCCATCCTGGGTAAAGGCTATGCCGATGGACTGTTCGCCATCCTCGTAGGCAACATAGCCTGACGGAGGCGTCCAGTCCCTGGTCTTCGCAACATAATCATCAAAGGTAGTCGCAAAGCTTCGCACCTCAGTCACAGGCACTTCAGCCTGTCTCAGTTCAGGCTCCTCGTCACTGCTACAGCTGTTCGTCAGCCCCATCAGCCCCATCAGGCCCATGAGTCTCATCAATCCTCTTACTATGGTCTTTTCTCTTTTCAACTATAAACTATAAACTCTTAACTATAAACTACCAGTTATACACCGTCCTGTCGGCTTCCATTTCCGTCCAAGGTGTCACCGCATAGTTCACCCATCCGATCTCCACGCCGCCTTCAGCGTTAATCTTAAAGATATACGTGTAACTATAGCCTGACTGCCACTGCATAAATTCTGCAGGAACGATTGCAGACTTGGAGGTGCCGTTGACTTCTACCGTCAGCGTATAGCTGCCCTGCTCGGTGTTCGGCAGCACCGTGTACCAGCCGTGGTCAGAGACGCTATATACCTTGTTAACTGTCTCCTGGTCATAGTCCTCGGTGAATCCCTCCGACAGCACATTAGTGACATTAGATATCTTCGTGGACTCCCGGGGGTCAGGCTCTGTCCCCGTCAAAGGATAGGTCACCGTAACCTTACCACCGCGGATAATATCCTCACTGCTGACCGTCGGCCGGAAACACTGACCGGTCATGCTGACTCCCTCACGGGGAGATACGTATTTATACATAAAGCGCACCCTGGAGAAAGGCCTCACGAACTCCAACTGAACAGGATCGCCGAACTGACGACTGGGATAATCTACCAAAGTGCCGGTACTATACCACAGTCGACTATAGTAGGGAGTGGCCGCAATCCTTTCTGCGCTTGTGACATCGGCGTCGAATGTAATCTTCTTCAGATGATTCGCTTGATCCTCGATCACCTCCATGGTAGCCGTAGCTGGCGCCACGCCGAAGAACCGATAGGCAGTAGCATTATGGTCCCAGTACTTGATGGTCTGTTCGCCAGGCCCCTGGTTCACGTACTCCCAGCCGTCGGTATTGGAGGTGGTGGTGTGGGCAGAACTACTCTTATAATTCACCGTATAGCCGGGGAACACGTTCTGGAAAGTAGTCCCATCGCTGCCCATATTCTTATACCCCCAGACTTTGAAGGATTGACTGCCTTCTGGCAGCAATGTTTCCAGTCCGGCGGCACGGGTGCCTCTCTGCGCTGCCTGTCCGGCACGCGTCACATACTGATCCTCCTGTTGCTGAGCAGAGAAAGCAATCGGTGTGGTGGAATCACTGGGGTCCGTTCCCGGCGTCGTACCAGGATTCGGCGTGACGGGGCTCGGCGTCCCAGGTTCATCCCCAGAGCCGCTGCCGCATCCCACCGTCAGCATGACTGCTGCCAGCAGGAGCCCCAGCCTCATCAGCCACCTGACGGTGCCGACGTTGCGGACATTCCCTAAACGCTGTATTTCTCTCGGAAACCTCATCTTATATATTTTTTACATTCTCACTCTGTCGTCATCAACCCACTCGACTCCCTCAATTCATTGACTCGACTCAAATCATCGTTTGAATCGACTCACTCGATCAATCGAGTCGAGTCAACTTTTTCATGGTTCCTGCATGGATTTTTCCGACCAAGACAGAAATCTTGACAAAATCCATCCTCCATGCAAGAGGGAGCAGCAGGTCAAAGAACGATGCGCTTTCGCGCGTACATTATATTATTATAGTAAATTAATTACCGCCGCCATTGTTAGAGTTTGCATGAGCAGCAACTACCTCAATAACCTTATAGGCGTAAGCAACAGGAGATGTACTAGTCTGATACCGAACTGCATAATAGCCTGCACTTGTTGGTGTAAATGACAACACATCGTCTGTAATTGAAATGCCCAATGCACCAGTAGTAGGAGGATTCAACTGCAAATCAGCTTCTGTCATTGCTGTAGTTCCAAGAGAATAGACCTGAATATAACCCTCCCCAGCTGTGTCACCGTTAATAGATAGTACAGCGCCAGTGGCATCATTCGTTACAGTAACCGTAATAGCCTTATTAATAACATATTCAATACCGGAAGCAATGACAGAACCTTCCTGATATGTTGTAATACTTGGAGTGCTAACAGTAGTTATGTAACCCATCTCTGCGTTATCTTCAGCTATAGCTACAGCGTCAAAGGTGATGGGGAACAGTCCAACTGCTGGTTTATTTGGATTTGTTTTACCATTAGTGTTATCACTAATCTTAAAGAGATAAGTATAACTGGTATTTGGTGCCCACTTACAGAACGCTGCGGGAATTGCTGCTGTAGCTCCATAAACTTTGATAGTCTCACCAGAGTTGTCAACCTCTGATGTTAATGTGTAGTCACACTTTATAAGCAAAGGTGAAGCTGTAGTAGCCGCCGTGGGAAGGACAGTGAAATAACCTGTTATAGCATCCATGTCAGCATCTTTGCCATAGAGCTTTTTAATATTGGATTCTGTAGAGGTAATAGCCATTTGCCCCCATGCAGCATCTGAGCCTGATGCAGCATAGTTGTATTCACCACCATACCAGTTTTTTTTCTGAACAAGGGATTTACCTGAAGCGGCAGCATATGTAAATGAATAGGAGGCTGGTGTGGTTGTCCAATTGTAGGTAATAGTACCTTCTACAACATCATTAGTACCACCTTGGAAATAATTAGCTGTAGTGGAAGCAAGAATTATATTGTCAGAAGAGGAACTCCCCCAACCAGAATCACCATAAGGATAGAACTTGATTTCTGTAATCTTATAACCAGGAATAGTCTCAAAAATACCCACACGGACACGCGATTGCTGACGAACGAACTCAAATTTCACGGGTTTATTATAGTCATCTGGCAGCACAGTAACAGGCTTTGCAATGTAGACAGGATCAGTTGTAATGGCAGTACCTGAACCAGATGTTGGATTAGCGTTGATGTGGCCAGCAAGACCTTTGACGGCAGCGGAAACAATATCATTATTTGTGATGGTATAAGTAAAGTTTGCTACAGGCGAACCTGCCACAAAATGATAGTTAGCTGCAGAGTAGTCCCAGTATTTGATTGTCTGTTCCTTACCAATAGTGGGAAGAGTACTACCACTTCCGTATGTAGTGGTACTCGGTCCTACATATTCCCAGCCATTGCTGGGATCACTAGCGTCGGGATTAGAGGTAGTAGCAGTAAGACTGTTGTTATTCCATGCCACATAGTTCGGAAATACAATACTATAGACGTTGTCCACATTCTTCGTACCATAGACCTTGAACTGCCCGTCAAGCATCACAGAGACGCTTCCAGTGTTCGAGGTGGCACGGGTAACTTTGGCAGCACTTGAACCAAACGAAATGGCCTTCTCGCCATTTGCTCCAGTGTTCGGAGAACTATTGTCCCCTACGAACTCATCGCTTGTGCAGCTGGCTAACGCTACAAGAGCCACGGCTGCGAGGAATAGATTCTTCTTCATAATCATAAACTTTTTATTTTTAATACTTTATTTTCTATATAAATCTTCACTTCAACTCCGAGGCCCGGCCTCTCTGTGAGAGTTGTTTTATTTCTTTCTTTCGTAGCTCACCGGGGAGTCGAACCCCAGCGAGCTTATTAAATAGGATTAATCAACAATCTTGATGACCTTAACTGCGTACTTACCGTCGTTGCGGACATAAGTTGTGAAGTAGAATGTGCTAGCAACAGCATTTGTCGTTCCATCTACGTTATCTGTAAGAGAAGATACGGGGCACTTAATCAAACCTGCAGGCAGGGTAGCCTTGCCGTCAACGCTGACAAATGAATAGGTCCATGAAGTGGAGCCGTTCTTTGTCTTTGAGAAGTAGATGTAGGTGTCACTAACTGCCTCACCATCTGTAGTTACATTTGCAGCCACAGATGTGTTAATAGCATCCAGAACAGTTGTTGCAACAGAGAGGAACTTCTGACCACTTGTACCAATAGCACTACCCGTTGTTACAGCAATAGGCTGGTAGATAGTAGTGTTCACCTTAGCTGCATCAGAATAGTCATAGACATAAGCATAGGTACCTGCAGCTATGGTATTAGCAATCTCAGCTGCCTGACCAGCAGTAACAATGATAGGATTGTTATCAACACCATTCACAATGCTTGTTACAGTTGCATTGATAGTAGCAGGGGTAAGGATGACACCATTACGGCCAGTGATAACAGATGAAGCTACAGAAGACTGATTCTCAAGAGCGTCCATCACAGATGCCTCAGAAATAACAGATTTAGAGCTGGTAGCAAGAGTTACAGCATAGAGAAGAGATCTGTTTGTAGGAGTAGCATCAGTGGTGGTGCCATTCAGGTCACTCTTCAACGTTGCAGGAACAGTGTTATTGTCCATAACCTGAACATAGATGTTCTTGCCTGTAGCCTTAGAATATTCATCCTTTGTGATATCATGATTCTGCTGATAGGTAGTGATGGTGGGAGTAGCGACCGTAGTAATGGTCTTCTGCTCAGCTGTTGCATCTGTAGCCTCAGCCACAACAGCATCGAAGGTGATGGGGAACAAACCAGCAGGCTGTGAAGCTGCACCTGTCCAACCATTGGTGTTGTCGGAAATCTTAAAGATGTATGTGTAAGCGTAGTTAGGCAACCACTTTGTGTAAGTTGCAGGAACCACAGCCTTAGCGCCCTTGACAGTAATGGTCTCAGCAGCACCGTCGATAGGAACCAGCGTGTAATCTACACGAAGGGTTATAGGAGCAGGTGAGCTAACAGGGAAGACATTCGTATAGTAATTCTTTGCATCTTCACCTGCAAATGATGCAGTGGGGAGGGTACGGCCCAAGAATACATTGTTAGCTCCAGCTTCATCAGCTTCCTTAGCAACAAGCTTAAGAGCACCGAAAGTCTTACTTGTAGTCTTGTCAGCGGCATCTGTACCAGCAGTCACAGTAGCAGCAGCTATGTTGTAGTCTTCCTTTGGAGTGTTAGGATCTACTGCGTCTGGTGAGTTATTTGTACCTACATGGGGGAAATAAACCTCAATCTTACCTTTGAGTGCAAGAGCTCCATCCGTGGTAAAAATCAATGCTGCATCAGTACCTTTGGCACCAGTAAAGTCTGTTGTTCCATCTACAGTATAGAATTTTACATCCTTTACAGAATAGCCAGGAACGGTCTCGTAAAGAGCAACACGTATCTTAGAACCAAGATTCTTGAACTTTAACTGTACTTCTTTGCCGAAGTTTTCCTTTTTAACCTTTGTAATGTCAGAGATGTAAGCCTGTGCTAGAGCATCCTCTGAAGGAAGATAGAAAGTATAAGCAACACCACTGCTTGCAAGATCGGCGCCATACTTCATAGCTGTAACACCAATTTCACCGGCTGCAGGAGTTGTTTTATCTTTCTTTGCCTTGAATGTGCCCGTCGAGAATGCGAGGAAGTCATACTGGGCTTCGCTGTAGTCCCAGTACTTGATAGTCTGTCTGTTAAGAGCTGACAACTTGTCATAGTTTGTACCATCTGGTGTTACACCAACATACTCCCAGTTGGCGGTGTTTGAAGTAGTTGTACCCGCTGTGTTTGCACCATAGTTTACCAAATAGTTGTCAAAAACCAGTGTCGGAGTAGGACTTGTTGTAGCCTCAGTACCCTTAGTACCTGTTACATAGAAGTGGTTGCCAAGAAGGGTAGCAGCAGCATCTCCACTGATATCGGCACGTGTAGTACCCTGAGATGCGGATGAGAACACGATAGCGTCAGACTCGCTCGGTGAGTTGTCCTGGGGAGTGGTAACGTCCCCGATGAAGTCGTCGCTTGTGCAGCTGGCAAACGCTACGAGAGCCACGGCTGCAAAGAAAAATTTCCTTTTCATAATAAAATGTTTTGTTAGTTATTTGATTCTTTTAATTGTCTCATATATGTAATAAATTACATT
>JAEEGL013517061.1_pt1 | contig 19575 bp, 13 predicted proteins | sample 9134231 | NCBI WGS metagenome assembly JAEEGL01 (sample SAMN16246548, study PRJNA631951) | gut metagenome | biome: gut microbiome; feature: rumen; material: fiber-attached | host: Bos | place: Iran: Karaj | collected 2018-10 | reverse complement strand
GTCAGAACCACGCTGCTTGTCAAAGGCTCTGCCGACAAAGACGTAGTCACCACCATCACAGGATTCCGCAAGACCAAGTTCGGAGAAGGGAAAATATGGCTCAACGACCGCTGCTTCATGGTTCACGGCTATGCCCAACGGACATCGAATGAATGGCCGGCTGTGGGTATCGATGTGCCGGCATGGCTGTCGGACTACACAAACGACCTGATGGTGAAATCGGGAGGAAACACCGTCAGATGGATGCACGTCACGCCAAGCAAGCAGGACGTGGAATCGTGCGACCGCGTGGGACTTATCCAGGCGATGCCCGCGGGCGACGCGGAGAAAGACGTGACCGGCCGTCACTGGACCCAGCGCACCGAGCTAATGCGCGACGCCATCATCTACAACCGCAACAACCCGTCAATTCTTTTCTATGAAGGCGGTAACGAAAGCATATCCCGCAAACATATCAAAGAACTCATCGCCATCCGCGACCAGTATGACCCGCACGGCGGACGTGCCACCGGCTCACGCGAGATGCTCGACATCAACGAGTCGGAATACGGAGGCGAGATGCTCTATATCAACAAATCGGGAAAACACCCGATGTGGGCGATGGAATATTGCCGCGACGAGGGCTACCGCATGTACTGGGACGATTACTCCTATCCTTACCACAAGCAAGGTGCAGGTCCCTATTACCGCAATGCCCCTGCCGACATCTACAACCAGAATCAGGACCAGCTCACCATCGAGCAGATCCGACGTTGGCACGATTACTATGTGGTCAGGCCGGGAATGGGAAAGAGAGTGAGCAGCGGAGGCGTGAAAATCGTCTTCTCCGACACCAACACCCACGGACGGTCAGAGATGAACTACCGCACGAGCGGAGTGGTCGATGCCATGCGAATTGAGAAGGACGCGTTCTACGCCCATCAGGTGATGTGGGACTCATGGGTCGATGTGGAGCACTCTGCCACTTACATCATCGGCCACTGGAATTATCCGTCGGGAGTGGTGAAGGACGTGTATGTGGTCTCCACATCACCGGTGGTGGAGCTTTTCGTCAACGGAAAATCTGTAGGAAAGTCAGACAAACCTGAATACACATTTCTCCACACGTTCAAGAAAGTGAGTTATCAGCCAGGAGAAGTCAAGGCGGTCGGCTATGCGGCTGACGGCACCACAGTGGAATCTTCGGCACACCATGTCACCGCAGGCAAAGCCGAGCAGATCAAGCTCACGCTTATGCAGAACCCCGACGGAGGCATGCGTGCAGACGGGTCTGACCTCGCCATCGTTCAGGTGGAGATTGTCGACAAGGACGGACAACGGTGCCCGCTCGACAACCGCATCATCAACTGGACGCTCGAAGGCGAGGGAGAATGGCGGGGAGGTATCGGCAAAAGCCCCGACGGCGACAACTATATCCTCGACAGCAGCCTGCCCGTGGAGGCTGGCATCGGAAGGGTGATTGTACGGTCCACGACCAAGCCTGGAACAATCCGGCTGAAAGCCACTGCGAAAGGGATGGAGGATGCGGTCATTGAATGGCAGTCGCATGCCGACAAGGAGAAGATTGACGAAGGCATGTCTGCCTATATCGCCTCAGAACACCTGAAAGGAGTGCTCGACCGCGGGCAGACACCATCCACACCGTCGTTCACTGAGAAAAAACGTACCATTGCCATCGCGGCAGCAAAAGCAGGTGCCAACGAGGCAGAAGCAAACAACAGCTTCGACGACAACGAACTCTCCGAATGGCGAAACGACGGAAAGCTATCCACTGCCTGGATTACCTACGAGCTGGAGGAACCCGCAGCTATTGAGGAAATCAGCATGAAACTGACTGGATGGCGCCAGCGTTCCTACCCTATCGAGGTGCTCGCCGACAACCAGGTTGTATGGGAAGGAAACACCGACAAGTCGCTCGGCTATATCTCCATCTTCATCGACACCCCTGTGAAAGCGAAGCAATACACCATCCGGCAGACTGGCTCTGCCACCGACAAGGATGCCTTCGGGCAAGTAACCGAACTGGCGGGAGGACCTGCCACAGAGCTTGATCTCTACAAGACCCCAGGAAGCGAGAAGGTGAAAGGAGAACTCCGAATCGTCGAAATTGACTTCCTCAAGAAAATAAGATAATTCAACTTTCGCAAGTGTTTTCAGAGAAGACAAGAAGACAAGACGATACCCATTTGGACTGCATATCGAATTAATTTTTACAGGAATTACAGGAATTTATTGAATTATTTTATAAAACATGATTTATCATTTATCATGAAAAAAGAAAGAGCCGTGTCGGATGACGGCTCTTTCTTTTTTATGTGGATGGACAGGATAAACCTACCATAGTGGAGTCTGCTTTTCTGCAGCTATCACATCGAGGAACTCCTGTTCCTCTTCCTCCTCATCGTGTTCATCGTCGCGCTCGCGCGCCTCACCGTGGTTCACACCTTCGTTGCTTACGGGCAGCTGCTCTAAAAGCAGGCTGCCCAATGTGTCGTGACTGATTGTCGCTGGCTGGATATATTGTCTTTTCATAACTTCTGAATCATTAATGAAATACTATTCTTCATTTTTCATTTAATCAACACTTTCTTGCCGTTCACAATATAAACACCTCGGCTTGGCTTGCTCACACGGCGGCCCGACAGGTCGTAGATGACAGTCTTGGCAATGTCGGCGGCTTCAATAACGGTGATGCCGGTCGGTGTGTCGTCGTCCTCAAACGGCAGGACTTTCACGCTCGATCCTTGAAGATTGAGGTAACCACGGCCTATGGTCACTGTACCGTCATCAAGCAAGCGATAGAAGCCCACGCCTGATGAGCCTGTGTTGAGCACGTAGATGCTGCCGTTTCCATAAACAGTTCCTGTTGTAGGAATGAGGTCGTTGCCGCTCCAATCAGCGGCAGAAGAGACGATGTCGGAAGCGTAAATCTCGCCAGCAGTGCCCTTAAGCAACGCAGCTGTTCCTTGAGGAAGAATGCAGTCGTCCACTTTCGTCGTCGTCACACTCTTCAGACCATTATCGGCCTTCACCTTATAGAGCTCGATGCCGCTCTTTGAGAAGTCGAGGGAGGCAAGCTGGAAGTTAAGCGTGCTGTAGCCCAGCGAACCAACCTTCGCACCGATTTCCGACGTGTAGGAAGTCGATGTCGGCATGCATCCGTCGTAGCTTGCCGTCACGGTCAGCGTGCCCGGCTCTGTGAAGGTATAGGATGAGAGGTCTGTGGCATCCTTGGTGGTGGTAATGGATATGTTGTCGATAAAAGCAGAGGAGTTCATGCGTCCCAGTGTCATACAAAGACCTTGAATATTCTGGCTTGTCTTTCCTGATATCGAATAAGAGCCTCTGCCAACTTCACCGCTTCCAGAAGTAATCAAATAAGAAAGCCTGCCAGTATTCTTATCAATAGTGATTTTGTAATGGCACCATGTCTTGTCAGGAACTGTGACGGAGACACTATTGTCTTCTATTGAATAAGCAGTGCTGTAATTCTTTCCTCCAGTCAGTTTAAACAAGAAGTTCGTGCCCGACCAATTGGCATTGCTTGCCGGCATGGAGGCACCCTCTCCATACAGTACAAGGATATTATCGCTTGAGCTTGAGCCACCGACAGAATAATGAATGTTCGCATCGAAATCAATACTGTAAACAGTTGCATCTCCATAGAAATCATTTCCCGTGTTATAAAGCCTGGTGTATGCCGTTCGTGGACCGGAACCGCCCCCTTGAACCAGACTTATATAATTACCGTAGGTAGCGTCGTCAGTCACTAGGCTTCTGGTAACATATTGACCAGTCCAGCTGCTCGCATCAGATGCATTCTCGTAATTCTGGGCATAAAGGCTGGTGGTCGTGCTGGTCTTATAAATCTGAATGTTATCCAGTTTCAACATCGACTGATAACGCCCAGCCACAAGATAGAATCCCCGGAAGTCGCCGCTGCCACTGTAGTTGAATGAGCCTGAGCTGCCATTGGAGATAGCCCAGTCAACAGTACCGGCTGTCTTGTTCACGTTGAGTGTGTAGTGATACCACGTGTCGGTGTTCAAGGTCGTGGTGGTCGTCGTGCCGTTCACGGCAAACGTAGTTGAGTTCTTTGGAGCAGTCACATCGAACAGCATGTTCGCATTGCTGTTGATGGCAGCATAGTTGTCCCAGTTGGCAGATGGGTTCACACCGTTCTTTGCCATCACGCAGAACTCCATTCCGTCGGTGTTGCCGGACTTCATCGCCAAATCAAACTCGATGGCATAGTTCTCCACATCCGACACATCAGCCACATCCGACAGGTCGGTGTAGGCATAACGGGTGTTGACTTGACCGGTGTTCACGAAGAAATAATTGCCGTAGGTGGCATCGCCTGTGCCGAGAACGATATTGGCTCCCGGAGTTGTCCAGCTCACGGATGTTGCCTTTTCGTAGTTTTCGGTATAAATGATGTTGTCGATGGGTGTCTCTGTGCCGTCGAGGGCAGTGAAAACAGCCGACAGCGTTGGTGTCACTGTGTTGCCTTTATAAGTGAACGGAGTAGCGGTGATGCTGACCGTAGGGTAATACACGTTCAGGTCTGTCTCGTTCCAAGAGGTGCGGGCGATAACAGGCTCAGCGCACTCCACAGCCACGCCAGTTCCGATTTTCAGGTACCAGTTGCCGCTGCGCTGCACGATTTCGTAGGTATAACCATTCAGACCTTCAATTATAACATTCGAGAAGTCAGCCTCGTTAGTGAGCTGCCCCAAGAGATACATGCCGTCGGCGAGGGTGCCCTGAGGCACGAATTCAATCACAGGCTTAAGATACTGCGGACCGAATGTCTCCCAGTTGCCTCCCGATTTCGTGTTGAGCACGAGCGACTCCATATTCACATGGTCAGCCTGTATGGAATTGCCGAAAACATCAATTTTCAGCCTTGCACCGTAGTTGAGAGTCAGCGTTGTGGTTGTGATATCGCCACGTTTGTTGTCACCACCAGGGATAATGGTGGAAGCATAAAGCGACTCGATGCCGCCCAGGAACTGTCCGCCTTCAGATTTCAGGGTGGTGAAGCGGTTCATCCATACGGGGCTGCTTGCCAGTGTGCCGTCGAACTCCACGGTGCCTGCCCAGATTTCCGTCCGTCCGGTGTAGGTGTGGTTGGCAGTAGACATCTTCAGAGTACCGTCGCCTTGTTTCACGAGGTGCATACCGCCTGTGAGCGCACCGCCGGTGAGTGTGTGGGTATAGGTGGAGGTGGTAATGGCACCGCCATGGTTTCCCTGGACCCAGGTCGGAGCGTTGTCAATCAACACCCATGGCGCAGCCCCATTGTTGACGGAGACTGACATATCGCCGGTAGCAGCCATGATCAGCTGCTGACCATTATATGCGGAGCTGATGGTTCCACCGTTGCCAATTTCCGTGCGGTTCTGCATCGTATATGGAGGAGGTGCCACATTGAAGCCTTCCAGCTCGCCAAGGAAAAAGCTGAGATGGGGCGGCTGGTTGTATGCCATCATCTGCCAAACCATCGCCTGACGGTACTGATGGTCGAACCAGAGAGAGGGCATGCTGTAGTCTGTGCCCATACCTGTGGTGTAGATTCTAACATTAGATCCGCAACGAACAACGATTTCCTCACGCCAGTCGCCGATGAGGTCGCCCTGAAAACAGGGATTGTTCTTTGAGTCGTTGTTCATATTACAGCCATAGGAGGTGAAAATGCGTCCGGTACCAGGCTTTTCCACTTTGGCTTCCCTGGCGGTACCTGGAGAGTTAAGGATTTCTGAGCAGAGGTCTCCATCCCAATAGATACGGAAGTTGAGATCGCCCCAAGCTATATAGGTGTCACCGCCCAAACCATCCACAACAGACGAAGACACACTGTTAATCATACCAGAAGAGACTGATCTTCCCAAAGAACCAGGATAATCGTCTGAGAAGTTGGCCATCAGGGCACGTCCGTCATCATCGCCAGCTGAATTTCTGTAATATATCTCACTTGTGGTTGCATTGCGGTAGTTGTTTCCAGGGTTATCCTCATTGCAGGCGAACACCTCAGAACCGTGGATATAAGGGTTGTGGTCACCAACGTGCATAGCGTCACCATGACCCAGACCTGTCGATGACATCCCTTTGCCGTTGTCGTCAATACACATCGAGCCATAGACAATCTCATCGCGGCCGTCCCAATCGACATCAGCCACCACATAATTGTGGTTGCCCTGACCATACCAGATACTGCCGCTCTGGTTGTTGCTCCATGTCCAGCGGGTGCTCCATGTATGGTCCGAATTCAGGTCCATCGCAATCATCTTCGTGCGCGTGTAGATACCACGAGCCAAGAAAAGGCTGGCATGGCGGCCGTCGAAGCAAGGAGCGCCAAAGAAATGCTTGGTGGAGCGGTGACCGTAGTCGTCGCCCCAGGCGGTCTTCTCGCTGGTCTCGCCCGATTCCAGACGTTTGAGCGGATATTCAACCACACTGTATTTCGCACCGGTCTCTCCGTTCATGTAAATCAGGTATTCAGCACCAGTATGGGTCCATGCATACTGGGCACTCGGATAGGAGGATGCACGGCTGTTGACCGACATGTCGCCAACGGTAAACAGCCTTTTTCCTTTTTTATCATAAACGATCATGTTGTCGGCACCACGGAGCACCACCTCAGCCTTGCCGTCCTCATCCCAGTCGTAGGCGATGATGTCGATTTCCGTGCTGTTCAGGCTTATCATGTTCGGACCGCAGTCGATTCGCCACATCAGAGAGTCTGCACCGGTTTCCCAGTTGATGTCGTAGGCATCGATAACCACGAACTGAGTGCTGTTCTGAGGATAAAGATTGCCGGCATCGTAAGTGTTCAGACGCTTGATAATCATCTCCAGTTGCCCGTCACCGTCAAGGTCGGCAAATTCTGCGTCGTTCGGCTCATAATTAGTACTTACATCGTTACCATTGCGGTCTTTCACTGCAGCAAGCTGTAAGTCAATATAGCCGGTGGCACAACGGACATTCAGATTATATACATACTGCTGCCATGCAAAGACAGAGTCACACTTTTGCTGTTCACCACCTTTCACCACAGGGGCTATCTGATAGGCGTCAGACGAACCGCCACTTATACTGTAATTGGTACCGGAAAGGTTGGAAACTGCCAATGTACCATTTTTATAGACGTTATAGGTCACGTCGAAATACTCGTCGGCAAGCCTTCGCCAGGTCAGCAGATTCGTAGTGCTGCCGGAGGTAGGCCCCGTGGGTATCACCACCAAGCCGCGGTCGAGCGCATCGGTTTTCCGCTGTGCGTTAGCTGTCAGGCAGATGAATGCCAAAATCGCCAAAGCGAATGAAAATCTTTTCATTGTTTGAATTTTAGTCGTTTTATAATTATTTCTTAGTTTTATTCGGGATTTATCCGCTTAGGAATCATAGTGGCTCCCCTCTCAGGGAAGCAACTATAATCCCTAATCGTTAGGTGTCATCAGTTTGTCAGAAACTTGATTTCGTTAGTTTTTTAGGTCAAAAAAAATACAATTTGGCATTCGCATGCCAATTTATATGCAAAGTTAGCATTATTTATGCAAATAAAGAACTAATTACGTAAAAATATACAATTCCCTGCGTATTTACCTTTTTTATTCACCACCGGCATTGCACACAACAATCAAACACCTTTCACCATTTAAATTTTCCTACACAGCCAGATAGCGCAGCACAGTGGAGTTCTTCTTTGTCAGATATTTGCGGGCGGCATCACGGAGCTGACTGGCAGTGATGGCGCAATAGCGTTCCACTTCGCTGTCAATCAGGCAGGCATCACCGTAAGCCTCGTAGTGGGCAAGGTTCTGTGCACGCTGAAGATAATTCGAGCCCTGAAGATAGTGGTTCGACTCAAATTTGTTTTTCAGCTTCTCCAGTTCCCGATCATCCGACAGTTCGGAAAGAATCGGACGGATCTCATCCCATATCGCCTGCTCACAGACATCCACATCCGCTCCCTCAGGCAATATTCCCTCCACAAGCAGCAGACCTCCGTCGATACGGCCTGTCACGGAGGCGTCGACCGACAGAAACAGTTTGCGGTCCTCAACCAGATGACAGTAGAACCGGCTCGACTTGCCGTTTGCCATCACGTCGCTCAGCATGTCGCACACACGGAACTCATCGCTTGTCACCTCAGGTATACGGAATGCAATGATAATCACACTGTTTGGAACCTTACGCCTTACCGTCCGGCGGCGTTGACGCTCCTGGGGAGGCTCAGGGGGAATTCTATTTGAAGAATCTGCGGCAAAAGCATCCGGACAGATATCGCCATACCATTTCTCGATCAGCTGTTTCGTGCGTGTCCATGAGATATTTCCCACAACCGAGATGATGGCGTTGTCGGGACGGTAGAAACGGTGGAAAAAGGCTTTGACGTCGGCCATCGTCGCATCGGATATATGACTGAGTTTCAGACCGATGGTCGGCCATCGGTAGGGATGCACCTTATAGATGGCAGAGAAAAGGACATGGGGGAGGTCGCCATAAGGCTGATTGATGTAATTCTGCTTGAACTCCTCCATCACCACCTTGCGCTGGACCTCCAGCGACTGAGGTGTAAAAGCCAGCGAGAGCATACGGTCGCTCTCAAGCCAGAACGCGGTCTCGATATTCCGCGACGGTATGGTCACGTAATAATTGGTGAAATCCACATCGGTGTAGGCGTTGTTCTCTCCACAAGCCGACTGCAGTTCCTTATCGTAATCCGGAACATTCACAGAGCCCCCGAACATCAGATGCTCAAAGAGATGGGCAAACCCTGTGTGGTCGGGCGACTCATTGCGTGAACCCACACGATAAAGCGTATTGACCGCAACCATCTGAGTGGTGCGGTCTTCCTGATGAACGATCCGAAGACCGTTGGCTAAGGTTGTACGATTGATTTTCATATCAGAGCTCTCCGTTTGCCGCCATGTCGTGCTGAACTTTCTCCCACTGCTGCTTCGCAAGCTCCTGCATATCAACGACCTCGTCTTTCTCATCCACAATCTCGAAACCAAGCATCGTCTCTATCACGTCCTCCATCGTGACGATGCCGCGCATCGAGCCGTATTCATCGATTATCACGCTGATATGCTCCTTGCGTTCCAACAGCTTCTCCCAGATATTCGACACCGACTCATCCTCGGAGAAGGTGAGCACCGGACGACGGAGGTCTTTCAACGTGATGTCGAACTTGTCCTCTGCCAGACGCTCCAGGATTTCCTGCTTCAGCACATAGCCGGTCACATAGTCATCGTTATCCTCATTATAAATCGGGATGCGGGAGAACTTGCCGAACTCCTCCGACTCATAAAACTCCTTGATGTTCATGTTCTCCTCCGCCATTGTCACCACGCTCGAGGGAGTCATGATCTCATGAGCGGTCACGTCGTCCAGACGAAGCAGATTCTGAATCATCTTATTCTGCTCCTTCTCCAAAACGCCCTCCTCGGCACCGGTCGTCACCATGGCGGACACCTCCTCCAAACTCACAGCCGTCGGGTTAGACTTCTCCGACAACCGGTGGGTGAACTTACGCAACGGCCATACCACAGGATAAGTCAACACCACCATGCCTTTGATCAGGCCGGAGGCAGGAATGGCGAGCTTACGCCAATAAGATGAGCCTAAGGTCTTGGGGATTATCTCACTGAACATCAATATCAGGAAGGTGAACACACCGGAAATCACACCGACACCGGTGGAATTGAAAAGCGTGGCAGCCTGTGCGCCCACAAGAGATGCGCCAACCGTGTTGGCAATCGTGTTCACCACAAGGATGGAACTGATCGACTTGTCGATGTCGGTCTTCAGAGACTTCAACCTCGCTGCACCTTTCACTCCCTGCTGTTCCAATGAGTTGATGTAGTTCATCGGGGTGGAGAGCAGTGTGGCTTCCAATAGTGAGCATATCGACGATATGATTATCGCCAGAACTATATATAATATTAATAATGTTGTATTACCACCTTTGTATCCTAAATCCATGAATAATAATAAAGGATCCGCGGGTAAAGGGTCTGAATTCATTGATTTTAAATATTTATAATTAATCTGTCACAAAATTGCCGATTCTGAAAAAAAGACAATCAGGAAAAAAACTAATAACTGATAACTAAAAACTGAAAACTAATATTATCACTTTGTAAGAATACTTATCTGATAACCGCCATGGGCAGCACCCGTAAAGCAGATGTTCACATCATGTCCGACACTGTCTTTCGACACATACGTACTGTCGTCGAGCTTCGTGTATCTCACCTGGTCCTTGCTCTTCTGCACGAAGTCGTCGTATAGTTTCTTGTCATACACCAGGATATCAATACGGGAGCCCTTGTCGTCGAAACGGTCAATCACGCCGACGCCGTCGTCCTCCTTTTTGGTGAAAGCGCTCATGTCGGTCTTGGAAGCGTTGAAATCAACATGATAACCTAAATAATAAACCACAGGGTCGCCAACATAATTCTCATCACCATCAGGAATCTGTCCTTCAACCTCCTCTTCTTCAGTACCCTCCTCATCCTGATACTCAAAGTCGGAATCATCGGCGGCGTCAAGGTCAACCATTTCCTTCAGGCCATAACTCTGCCAAGGATTGTATTCGGTGCCTTCCCCTTCTTTCTGACGCTCATATTCCACCAAGTCGGCTAAAGCCTCGGCGGAAAAAGCATTAGGCTGCTCATCCTGTTCCTGAGGAGTCTCGGCCTTTGGATCCGACTTGCAACCGCATGAAAGCATAAACAGACAAGCAACAAGTGCTATACTTAACAATAATTTGTCTTTCAATTTCATAATTATAATTGTTTTATTCTATATTCTTATCGTAAACCTGGCTGTCCGCAGGTGAAGAATCGCTGTATGTATATGAAAACGTGTCGTTAGACGAAGGCACACCGGAAAAACGTTCTCCGGCAGAGCCACCTAACCGGCTCCACAGCCTGTAGAGCAGCAAAACGGATAAAAATGCCGCTAAAAGCAGCAAACCAACCGACAGTCCTGTTCCAAAAACATCGGTGAAATGGAAATTCTCCACCTCCGGCACCTGCAACATCAGCACCACCATCACCGTATTGTTCAGGACATGACACAGGACTGGAACGAAAAGGCTGCCCGTGAGATAATAGACAACGGCAAACACAAAACCGGCAGGAATGGCATACGACATCTGCACAACATTGCCATGGAACACGCCGAACAGCACAGCAGAGAGGCTGACAGGAATCCAGGGATTGACACCGTGGGACAACAAGGGATTCATGAGGCCTGCACGGAACACCACCTCCTCGCATAACGGCACAGCCACACAGGTGGAGAAAATACCGATAGGAGTGCTCATCATGTCTTTGAACAGCTGCTCGTATTCCAGAGGCAGCTTGATGGCGAACTGGCTCTCAAGCAAGTCGTTAAGCACTGTGCCTCCAAACAAGGCGAAAAGCACAGCGACAAAAGCGACAAACAGACTGGCGACTCCCACACGGGGAAAACGGAAAGAGCGGCGCAAACGAAACCCACGTACAAGCATCATCACGCCCACAATCACGACTGCAGACACAAGCTGAGCCCATCCGGCAACGTTTCCGAGTCGCAACACTTCGTCGGAGGAAGTAGATGAATACATCAAGACAGTCTGGACAACAAACTGGCCGAACAACTGACAGACGAAATAAATCAGCACTGCCACCAACGGCCAAAGATATATGTCAATCGACTTACTTATGTTCATTTCCTCACCAAATAATATGCAAAGTTAGCAAATAAATGGAAGAATAAAGAATGAAGAATAAAGAATTTATAGATAATTGATGTTTTTGGGATTTTTTTACGTAATTTTGCAAAACTTTTACTTTCGCACAGTGATTATGGCATCTTGACTTCAAATCATAAAATGTCAAATAATTCAATAAATCGTTAATTCGTAAATAGTAAATCGCCTATAATATGTTCAGAAAACTCATGCTGGCGGCTATCATCGCCATCACACACACCATTGCGGCATCAGCACAGACAGCCAATGCCGACACAATCAAAGCTTTCAAAACGGCACAGAAAGCGCAGAAACTGCTGAAATCAGGAAAAACAGATAAAATCAACAAAGGAATTGAGCTATACAAACAGGCGGGAGCGCAGGGACTACCCTCTGCCTGCCGATTTCTGGCAGAGCACTACCGCACTGCCACACCCGCCGACACGGCACAGTCCGTACACTGGCTCGAGATTCTCGGTGACCTTGGTGACTCAACTGCCATCGACCGGCTCGTCGACATCTACAGCGGTAAACTCAGCAAAGAGGGCTATTATGCCACACCAGACAACGAGAAAGTGGGAGAATGGAGCAAGGTGCTAGCCAACAAAGGGAGCCGCAAAGGGACAGAGGCTTACGCCAACTATTTTCTCACAAAAGGCGACACGACACAAGCCATCGGATGGCTGGAGAAAGCAGCGGACTTAGAGTCTGCACAGGCATACAAGGCACTCGCCAGCATCTATGCCACTCCCGGCAACAACCAGTCGGGCGAAAGGGCGTTCACCTACGCCACCAAAGCGGCTGACGACGGCGACACGGAATGTATATATCTGCTGGGCAACATGTATAAGGCGGGATTCGGATGCGAGAAAGACCTCAACAAGGCTATCAGCACACTGGAGAAATGTGCCAACTATAAAGACAGCAAACTTATCATCGCATCATGCAAGACAGAACTGAACGGTGGGAAAAACGACCCCTCCACTTTCGCCACATTCCTCGAAGCGGCACAGAATGGAAATGCGACAGCACAGCTCATTGTAGCTCAGTGCTATTACAGCGGCGACGGAGTGGAACAAAACGCGGATGAAGGATGGAAATGGATGGAGAAAGCGGCAGAAAACGATATCGCATACGCCCAATATGCCTGTGCGATGCAGATGATCAGCGAACAGGGGAATGGCCCCAAAGACACTGCCAAAGGCATGGAATGGCTGAAAAAAGCCGCTGAACAAGGTCTGCCGGAAGCGCAGGCAGACCTTGCCTCTGCATATCTTGAAGGACGCAACGTCGAGAAAGATGAGAAGAAAGGGGTGGAGATGCTTGAAAACGCTGTGCTGCAAGGAAACCCCATGGCTATGAGTGTTTTGGCCGCTTACTACATCAACCACAGCACCTCGGAGGAAGACCACAAGAAAGGCATTATTATGTTGCAGTCACTTGCAGCGGCAGGCGACCCCGACTCACAGTTCAACCTCGGTTTCTGCTACATGAACAGCGTAGGAACCAAAGGACTGACCCAGGAACAGAAACTCGTTGACGACGAACTGAAGAAAATGGGCGAAGGAAAGGAACTGACCGACTTGCAGATTGCGGCTTACTGGATGGAGAAAGCGGCAGAGGCTGGACATCCGATGGCACAGCAGAACATGGGACTGCTCATCGTGCAGCAGGTCATACCAGGCGACCAGCAGAAAGCGGTGGATTATATACGAAAAGCCAGTGATGCCGGACTTGCAGAGTCGCAATACACTCTCGGGATACTCACCTTTACCGGACAAGGAGGCGTGAAACAGAACACCAACGAGGGAATCTCGCTGCTGAAGAAAGCCGCTGACGCAGGAATGCCCCAGGCGCAGAACGACCTCGGACTGATTTATATGCAAGGAGGGAACGGTGTGAAACAAAACCCCAAGACCGGTTTCAGTTTACTCAAAAAAGCGGCTGAGCAAGGACATCCCGCAGCCATGTTCTATCTTTCACTTTGCTATGCATCAGGACAGGGAACCACTGCCAACAAAACTGAAACCAAGAAATGGCTACAGAAAGCGGCACAGCAAGACTTAGACCCTGAAGTCAAAAAAATGGCAAAGGATGCGCTAAAGCAGTTCTGAAAAAACTTTCAAACATATAAAAATTCTATAGAAACTGCCATTTCTATAAACTATAAAATCCACACCAAATACTCAATTCACCTTTCCGAACTGATTGATATAACTATAGGTGACAGTGCGTAGGCCATCAGGTATCTCATGGCCAATAGAGCTGTAAAGCGCCTGGTATTTCTCCTGGACACGTTTCCATTTCTGCTCATAATAATCCTGACACGAAAGCATCTTACCGCCGTCCTCCGACTGAAGAAACACCATCCCCTTATAGTCTTTCAAGTCGTTCGTGGAAAGATAGAGCTTACGGGCCTCGTTGTACAGAGCGTCGTTCAGTATCTCCAGCGCCTCATCATCCTTGTTGAGAAGATGAAGCTTCATCACCTCACTGCGCATGATCGACTTCTCTGCCAGCCCCTTATTGCACACCTTGGCCTTCAGCGACTTGATATCGTTGGTGGCACGCCAGAAACGGACAAGCATAAAAAGGAAAATTGCAATCAGCACGAACAGGAGAACGGTGATGAGAGTCAGATCCGACTCCACAATACTATCCGTGGTCTGTGCCGACAAGCGGACAACAGAAAAAGCAAAAATCAGGATAAAGAACAAATAAAAACGGTGCATAGCTGTCAGATTGAATGTTATTTGACGACAAATGTATTAATTTTTTTTACAAATTCCAACATTTTTTTGTTTTTTTTCCAAAATCAGCCACTTAACATTGCTTTAATGCCCCTGATATTTGTAAAAATGTAAAAATTAACGTATTTTTGCAAGGAAATAATAACTAACAGAAAAAAACTAACATGAACACATCATTTATCAAAATCAACAAAGCCGACAATGTGGCTGTGGCACTCACAGAGCTGAAAGAAGGTCAGAACCTGGAAATCGACGGATTGGCAATCACCCTCAAGGACAATATCCCATACGGACATAAATTCCTGCTGAAAAACTTGGACGAGGGCGAGAACGTTATCAAATACGGATATCCCATCGGACATCTGAGAAAAGCAGCCGAAGCGGGTGCCCTCGTTGACGACCGGCATATCCAGACCAACCTCGCCGGACTGCTCGACTACACCTACGAGCCAGTTTTCACCGACGAGGACCTGCAAAAGGGAAATGACTGCCACGTGGATTGCCCCACCGACGGACTGCCCACCACTTTTATGGGCTACCGGAGAGACAACGGCGAGGTGGGCATCAGAAACGAACTCTGGGTGATTCCTACCGTGGGATGCGTCAACGGAGTGGTCAACCAGATTGTGGAGGAGCTGAAAGCACAGACCGGCTTCGAGAACCACACAGCCGGATGCGGAATCGACCGGATCGTGGCGTTCAACCACAACTACGGCTGCTCACAGCTGAGCGAAGACCATGAGAACACGCGTAAGATTCTCCGCGACATGGTGCTGCACCCCAATGCAGGAGCGGTCCTCGTGGTGGGGCTGGGCTGCGAGAACAACCAGCCTGACAAGTTTGAGCAGCTGCTCGGCGACTACGACAAGCAGCGTATCCGTTTCCTCGTCACTCAGCAGGTGGATGGCGACGAGGTGGAAGAAGGCGTGAGAATCGCCAAAGAGCTGTTTGCCATCGCATGCAAGGACCAGCGGACAGAGACGCCGTTGTCAGAGCTGCGTATCGGACTCAAATGCGGCGGTTCCGACGGACTGTCGGGAATCACAGGAAACCCGCTGCTCGGAGTGCTCAGCGACTATATCGTCTCATGTGGAGGCACATCCGTGCTGACGGAGGTGCCGGAGATGTTCGGAGCAGAGACCATACTCATGAACCGTTGTGCCGACCGCCAGCTGTTCGATCAGACGGTGAAGCTCATCAACGACTTCAAGAGCTATTTCCTCAGCCACGGTGAACCCGTAGGAGAAAACCCGTCGCCGGGAAATAAGGCTGGCGGTATCAGCACCTTAGAGGACAAAGCTCTCGGATGCACACAGAAATGCGGAAAGAGCGCCGTCAGAGGAGTACTTGGCTATGGCGACAGAATTCAGGAAAAAGGCCTCAACCTGCTGTCGGCGCCAGGCAACGACCTCGTGGCGTCAACGGCACTCGCAGCCGCAGGATGCCACATCGTGCTCTTCACGACAGGGCGCGGAACCCCTTTCGGCACATTCGTCCCGACAATGAAGATATCAACCAACAGCAACCTCGCCAACAGAAAGAAGACCTGGATTGACTTCAACGCCGGCGTGCTGGCAGAAGGAGCGACCATGGACGACACATTCAGGCAGTTCACGCAGAAAGTGGTTGAAATCGCAAACGGTCAGCCAACCTGGAACGAACAAAAAAACTACCAGGAAATATCCATCTTCAAAAACGGAGTCACCCTCTGATCTCTGTGTTTAGCCTATTCCTCTCCCGCTCGAAGAATCAGCTTCCCATTTCAGAAAAATGGCCCGCGACGCAAAGACATACTTCAAAGCATTACGAGCATTATCACCATTGCTGGTATTCCTCGTGTTATACCTTGTCACAAGTCTGATCCTCAACGACTTCTACAAGATCCCCATCACTGTGGCGTTTCTCGCATCTTCCATCTACGCGCTGGCTATCACACCGGGTAAACTGACCGACAGCCTGAATGTTTTCTCTAAAGGGGCGGGCGACAACAACCTGCTCCTCATGCTCTGGATTTTCATCATGGCGGGAGCGTTCGCATCGAGCGCAAAGGACATGGGGGGAATCGAGGCAACAGTCAACACCGCGCTGAGATGGCTCCCGGCAAACATCATCCTCCCGGGGCTGTTCTTCTCTTCTTGCTTTATCTCTTTGGCCATCGGCTCCTCCACAGGAACCGTGGCAGCCCTCGTGCCCATCGCATGGGGACTGTCGGGAGAGATCAACACCGACCCGGCCATGATTGTGGGTCTTGTCGTGGGAGGAGCCTATTTCGGCGACAACCTCAGCTTCATCAGCGACACCACCATTGTGGCGACACAGACACAGGGATGCCGTATGAGTGATAAATTCAAGGAGAACATAAAGATTGTAGGACCGGTGGCGGTTATCATGATTACCGCCTATTATTTCATGGGAAGAGACGTGAGAGGAGTGGAGGACATTCCGGAGGTGGACTTCATCAAGGTGCTCCCCTACCTCATCGTAATCATCAGCGCCATGAGCGGCATGAACGTGGTGATTGTGCTGATGTGCGGACTTGCGCTCACCGGAATTATCGGAATATGGCAGGGGACATTCACCATTTGGGAGTGGCTTGCATCCATACAGCGGGGAATCACCAGCATGTCGGACCTCATCATCATGACATTGCTTGCGGGAGGCATGTTGTCCATCATCCGGCACAACGGAGGAATCAACTATCTCATTAAAGCGCTGTCGATGAAAGTGAGCGGAAAACGGGGAGGTGAGTTCTGCATCTCGTGCATGGTCGTGCTCGTCAACATGTGTACTGCCAACAACACAGTCGCACTCATCACCGTCGGACCGATAGCCAAAGACATCTCCGGCAAATACGGCATCTCGCCACGGAGGACGGCAAGCATTCTCGACACCATGTCGTGCTTCACCCAGGGACTGCTGCCCTACGGCATTCAGACACTCATGGCTGTACAGCTCACCTCCAACATGCTCACGCCAATCGATGTCGTGTCACACCTCTACTACCCCATGCTTATAGGGGCAGCGGTCATCATCTCCATCATCATCGGGTCAAAGACCATAAAAAAGGCGGACACATAAAATTGTCCGCCTTTTTTATTCCGCTATTCTCAGCCTCACGGACTCATCAGAAACCGCCACCAGGACCGCCGAAGCCGCCGCCGAAGCCGCCACCGCCGCCGCCACGACGGCCACCACCACCGAAGCCACCGCCACGGCCGCCAGGGCCGCCAGGGCCACCGAAACCGCCACGACCGCCAGGACGCAAGAACACCTGTGCTGCCTGGGCAGGGGTCAGAATCTCAAGAAACTTGGGGAGATACTGCTTGTCAACCTCCAACTGCTTCTCCTGACGGAGGAAATTCTTCTCAATCAGCTCATTGGCACGTTCGTCAGTCAAGTTGTCAAAGTCGATACGCTGCTCCTCACCCTCGCTGTCACCGCCACGGGGATTCACCACGTTGTGGCGCGTGTTCTGATAGTCAAGATAAAGCGCAGTGAACAAATCTTCCTTGTCTTTGTCGAGTTTCAGTTGTTTCACAAGCCTCGAAGCCTGACGGTTGAATATCTCTGCAATGTTCATGTCGTTACGGCGTTCGCGACGACGCTCGTTGTTGTCCTGTGCGGACACACTCGCTGTGACAGTCAAAGCCAGCAGCATAACAAAAATCGTTTGTTTCATAGAGTCATTTTTTATAATTGTGATCATCTGTTAAACAAAAAAGCAAGGATGAAAAAAACGGAAATTCCCTCCTTCTCCCTGTGTCATTAGTTATTTGACACTTAAAAAAACGAAAAGTTTAAAATACATCACGAAAAAAATGGCTCAACTCCCCCTTTTCTCCATTTTTCGCCTATTTAAGTCTCACCACATCACCCAATTTTCGAGATTTTCTTGATAGCGTCGAAATCAATGATCTTGATCTTACGGCCGTCGATGGCAACGATTTTCTCTGCGGCAAACGAGGAAAGCGTACGGATGGCGTTGGCGGTCGTCATGTTCGAAAGGTTTGCAAGGTCCTCACGGGTGAGATAAATGGAAAGCGTGGCACCGTCCTCTTCCAGTCCGTAGCTCTCCTGAAGAAACAGAAGCGCCTCGGCCAGACGGCCGCGGATGTGTTTCTGTGTGAGTGAGACAGTCCGCTGGTCCGACACGCCAAGATCCAGCGAAAGCTGACGGACGAAAAAAAGCGACAGCTGGATGTTCTCCTCCATCCAACGGTAAACCACATCCATGGGAATTTCACAGATATAGGAGGTCTCAAAAGCGGAAGCAGCAGTCACATAGTTCTGATTGGCGAAATAGGCACGGTAGCCAAGATACTGAACCGGCTTTATCACACGGATTATCTGTGTGCGGCCTCCAACGCCGCTCTTGTAAACCTTCACTTTGCCCGACAACAGACAAAGCAGACTCATCGGCACATCACCCTCATTATATATCAGCTCGTTTTTCATGTACTTGCGGATAGTGATATGCTTACGCAGCTCAGCACGCTGACGGTCTGTCAGCATGTCGGCAAGCCCCTGAATCTTGGCGAGCGTATCGCTCATCGATATGCTTTCTCTCTTCATCTTATATGCTAAGCTATTGAGGGTTTCTGAAACGGGAGAAACTAAAATAAAACCGGTGGGTTGGGAAAAGTATGCAAAGTTACATTATTTTAAGCCAACAGCCAAGAAAAAAACTAAAAAAATATGCTAAAAAACATATTTTCATCCACCTCACTGATTCTCTTTGCCGAAAAAGATATTTTTTTTCGTTTTTTTTTGGCAGTTACACGAATTATTGCTAAATTTGAGCAAGAATAGTTGTTTTGAAAACACACCTTAAAAAAAGCAATACTAAACTATGAGTTATTTACGTTTCGACAAAACTTTAATGACCAATTTGCAGGAATCTTTACCTAAAGAAATTCTGCGAACCAACCGTTCCGGTGCCTACTCCTGTTCGTCAATTGTGGATTGCAACACGCGGAAATATCATGGATTGCTGGTCGTACCGGTGCCAGACATCGACGACGAGAACCACGTGCTGCTTTCATCACTCGACGAGACAGTCGTGCAACACGGAGCGGAATT
>JAEEGL011593529.1_pt1 | contig 19575 bp, 10 predicted proteins | sample 9134231 | NCBI WGS metagenome assembly JAEEGL01 (sample SAMN16246548, study PRJNA631951) | gut metagenome | biome: gut microbiome; feature: rumen; material: fiber-attached | host: Bos | place: Iran: Karaj | collected 2018-10 | reverse complement strand
TATCTTCATTATGATCTCTTACTTTTCCTACGTCAGTTAAATAAAATGTTTTCATATGTTCTCCTTTGATCTTAATTGACCACATGCAGCATCAATATTACCACCAAATTCCCTTCTTATAGTAACATTGATTTTCTCTTTCTTTAAGGTATCATAAAATGCCATAATTCTATCTTTACTGCTTCTTTTAAAGCCAATATTTTCTGTCTCATTATAAGGAATTAAATTAACATAACAATTCATATTACGAATAAGTCTAGCTAACTCTTTAGCATTTTCTTTTGAATCATTTATTCCTTCTAACATAATATATTCAAAAGTAACACGTCTACCACCACTAGATAAATATTCTTTAATTGTCTTAATTAATAAGTTAATATCATATGCTTTATTAATAGGCATTAACTTATTCCTTATTTCATTATTAGGTGCATGTAAGCTAATTGCAAGATTAACTTGAAAAGGTAATTTCATAAATTCTTTTATTTTAGGAACAATACCACAAGTAGATACCGTAATATGTCTACTTCCTAAGTTTATTCCTTTGTTGTAATTAATTATTTCAAAAAACTTTATTAAGTTATCATAATTATCAAAAGGTTCACCTATACCCATTACAACAACATGACTAATTCTAGTATTAATCTTTTCTTCTACTTTCATAATTTGAAGAACAAGTTCACTAGACTCTAGATTACGGACTTTTTTAAGCCTTCCACTTTCACAGAAAGCACATCCCATATTGCAACCTACTTGGGTTGAAATACATAGACTATTTCCATAATCATGATTCATAAGAACCGCTTCGATTAAGTTATCATCAAACAACTTAATTAAAAACTTTGATACATCAGTACCTTTTTGTTCTTTAATAATCTCCATTTTATCAAAATAGAAATTATCATTTAATAAACTAATTAAACTATTTGACAAATTAGTCATTTCCATAAAAGTATTTACACGCTTTATATATAACCAATCCATTATTTGTAATGCTCTATATTTCTTTTCATTATTAGAAAGAAGAAAGGTCTCTAAATCATGAATTGTCATACTATATATACTTTTCATATAAACACCCATAATAATTTTACCATAGAAACAATAAAAATAACACAATTCTAGTCCTTTTTTTATTAATATTATTTGTTTTACATTAAGGTTTACTTTTACTTTACAAAAAAAGATAGTTATTACTAACTATCTTAAAAAACTATTCATATTTTTTACTTTTTTTAGAAATATTCAAGCATCCTACACCAAAGATACCTAATACGATAGATATAATTGCGTAAGGAAGTGTCTTACCAGTAATTGGAACTTCAACATTATCAATTACTGTTATTTCTGTAATTTCATTTCCTGTAACTATTTCAACCGGAATCTTATCTGTTTCAATAATATATCCTTCTGGAGCTTCTACTTCTAATAAATAATAACTTCCTGGTAATAATTTATTAATATATGTTGCATTTTCTGTTGTAACAAACTCTTTTACTACTTCATCATTACTATTTCTTAGTTCAAATTTAGCTCCTGGTAAGTTCTTATCCATCTCAACACCATATTTAACAACTTTTAATGTATAGTAAGGTTTTAATGGAATATCTACATATGTAATATAAGGACTATCCTTATTAATTATTACACATACAGGATTTTCACTAGGCATTTGATAATTATCAGGAACACTTAATACTTTTACACAATATTTCTTATATGGAAGTTTATCAATAAATTCTCTTTCATTACCTGATGTATAATCATCAATTGAATTATCATCATCATCGTATACGATAACTTCAGAACCTGGTACAAGTACTTTAGTTTCTTCATCAATTACCGCGATACTTAAGGCTTTAAGAGGTTTATTCTTAATTGTCCATTCAAATTCTCTTTCACTACTACTATTAATAGTAAATTCAAATATTTCAGGATTCAATTCATATCCACTTGGAGTAGATTTTTCACGAAGTTCATATTCTCCATAAACAATATCATCAAATTCAGTACATTCTTTTGTTGTTTCGAATTCTTTAACATTGCCATCTGGATACTTAAGTTCAAATACTGCACCTGCTACTGTCTCTAATGTTTCAGAATCTCTCTTACATAACTTAGCCTTACGATATGGTGTATTTGCTAACTTAACTTCAATTACTTTTGGACTACTAGAATTAACAACAACTTGAACAGGATCATTATTAATTTGGTATCCATTTGGAGCTTCTGTTTCAGATAATGTATAAGTTCCATACTTAATACCTTCTAACTTAACACCTTCACTAGTTGATGTAATTGCTTTTTCCGTTCCATCTGGATATTTAAGTTTTAACTTAGCTCCTGCTACTTTTTCATCATTCTCACTATCGACTTTATAAACAATCATTTCTCTTAGTGGAACGTCTTCCATCATCCATACAAGTTCACGATCACTTTCAGCAGTAACAGTAAATGTTAACTCTTCAGTATTACGATCATAACCAGTTGGAGCCTCTAGTTCAACTAATTTATATTCACCATAAACAATATCTTTTAATTCAAAGCAATATTCATCAGGAATAATTTCCTTCTTCGTACCATCTGGATAAGTAAGTTCTAATTTAGCACCAGCAATACGATCCTTTGTTTCACTATCTACTTTACAAATCTTAGCTTTTCTATATGGTGTATTAGCTACACTAACAACTGTTAAGTTATTATCATCCCTTGATGTATCTTTATTAATTACAAAGACTGTAGCTTCAGTATTAACTTGATATCCATTAGGAGCAGCCTCTTCTGTAATAGTATAAATACCATAATCAAGACGATTATCACGATCATGAATTACTACTGGTACATCTTCAGTAACAACTTTATCAATTAATGTACCTAAAGCATTTCTAATCTCAAGTGTTACACCTTGAATTAATCTTCCATCTTCACTATCAACTTTTTGAACGCTTATTAAACGTAACTTATAATCATTTACATCATAAGTAATAACATCATCACTTTGATCATTAACAGTGAATTCATATACTTGTCCATTGAACTTATAATCTTGTGGGGCTTCTATTTCTTGTAACTTATAATTACCATAATACAAGTCATCAATTATTACTCTATCAGTTTCAGTAATTATTTCTTTCTTAGTACCATCTGGATAAGTTAATTCAAGTTTTGCTCCTGCCACTAATTCACCAGTATCAGTATCTACTTTTGCTACTGATAAATCTCTAAATGGTGCATTAGCAATCTTAACTTCAATATTTCTTGGACTATCACTACTTACTGTAAATTCAACCTTTTGATCTGTATCTTGATAATGCGTTGGAGCTTTAATCTCTTCTAAGATATAAGTTCCATACGGTACTTCATATTGATAGCAATCAGCAATTGTTTCAAATTCATGAATTATTTGTCCATTTGCTTTATTAGTAATTCTAAATGTAGCACCAGCTACTTTAGCACCTGTTTCACTATCTGTTTTATATAAGCACAACTTACGCATCATTGTATTAGCAAAGTCAATTTCAAGAACTGGGTTCTCATCAATTGTTACTGTAAATAGTTTAACTTCATCACTCTTTTGATAATGTTCTGGAGCAACCTCTTCAATCAATTTATATTGACCTGCATCTAAGTATTTACTTAATGTTACTCTTCTATTCTCTGTAGTTACACGAGCAATTTCAACATCATTCATATCTTTAACTACAAGAACAGCACCCGGAATTAGGCTTCCTGTTTCACTATCTACTTTAGCAAGACTTATTGTCTTTAATCTATCATTAGTAAATATTACTGGGCTTGGATCAGATCCTTCATCAGTAACTGTGAATCTAATTATATCTTCACTGTATTTATATCCAGTAGGAGCAACATTTTCAAGTACTTCATATACTCCAGGTTGTAATTTAATATTATGAGATGTTGTTGTACTTACAAATGTATCAACAATTTTATGATTATCTGCCCTTCTAATTATCAATTCAGCTCCAGCAATGTTTTCATGTGTTGCTGAATCTTGTTTATTAATTCTTACTGTTGGTGCATCAAAGTTTTGCATTCTAATTTCACTTGGAGTTGCTACACCTTGATCAGAAACATTGATTTCAATCTTTTCATTAGACTTAATATATCCTTGAGGAGCTTCATTTTCCTCTAAATAATATTTTCCTGGTCCTAATACCATTTCTTTAAACTTATTATTAGAAATCCATTCATCAATAATATTTCCATCAATGTCAGTAAGTTTTAACTTAGCACCAGCAAGAGCATTTCCATCAGCATCAACTTTTAATAGTTTTACTTTTGGATATGGAATATTCTCTAACTTAAATACAATCTTATTATCTTCTCTTACAAAGTCTCCTAACACTTCACCTAATTCATTTACTTCAATTTCAATAGTACTTGATGTAAATACATGATTAGGTGCTGCTTTTGTTTCTGTTACAGTATATCTTCCTGGAGCAAGTATAACTTTATGATAATCAGGAACTGATTCCCAAGTATCAACTATTGATCCAGAATAATCTGTAATCATCATAAATGCACCATCAATTGGTTCTTTAGTAACAGAATCAATCTTAGCAATATAAACTGTTGGATAAGGTGTATTGAAGATATCGATTGATCTTTCTTCTGTTTCAGAATCTTCTTCGATTTCAAAGACAACCGCTTCAGTATTCTTAACATATCCTTCAGGAGGATTAACCTCTAATAATCGATATGTTCCTGGAGCAAGTCTAAGTTTTAATGGAACATCTAAACTTGTCCATTCTCTAACTACTTCTCCATTTTCTTTTTCAAGTCTTAATAATGCACCACTTACAATATCATTTGTAGCTCTATCACGTTTATATAGAGATACTTCAGGATACAAGTGATCACTAAAGATAAATTCTCGTTTAGTAACATTTCCTTCATCATCTACTGTAAACTTCTTAACAAAAGGATCTTTTGTATAACCTTCTGGTGGAGTGATTTCTTGCATCTCCCAGTTACCAACGCAAACTTGAACCTTCTTAGGTTCTAACTCTGTTGAAACATATTTGATTTCACCAGTCGTTTTGTTTGTTAACTTAATCATTGCACCAGCAAGTTCATCAGTTGATGTTGATGTTTGCTTACTAATTGATATTTCAGGACATGGAATATTAGGAACCTTAATTTCTTCACTAGGATTAATTATTCCATCATCCGTAACTGTTATTTTGATTTCATTTGGATGTTTAACATAATTTTCTGGAGCCTCTACCTCAGTTAATGTATAATCTCCAGGTTGTAAAATAAATTTAATATAACCATCACTTGTAGATTTAAAGTAATCGATTACACCATCGCCATTTTCATCTACCCAATATCTATTATCAGTAGTTGTCATTACAAGATTGCCATCATGGTCTGTTAATCGAAGTTTAGCATTAGATATATATTCTCCTGTTATGGCATCTATCTTACCAATCTTTATTTCAGGATAAGGAATATCTAACATATCAACATAATAAGTTGATGGTACACCTTTTTCATCTACAGTAAATGTAAAGTCTGCAGCTTTAATATATCCATTTGGAACAATGGTTTCTTTAACTGTATAAGTTCCCGGTCCAAAATAGAATTTATTTGGATAAGCTGTTGTTATCCATGGATTATAATATCCAGCATCTGTTTTAATATTTCCATCTTCAGTCCAATGGAAATCTGTAAGTAAAACATCGTCTTTATATAATGATAGTTGCGCTTCTTGAACAGGTAATCTTGTTTTTGAATCACTCTTCATTATTTGAATTTCTGGATATTTCTTATTATAAAGTTTTATTGTACTTGGTGTTACTGTTGCATCTTCTTTAGATTCAAATTCATATTTGTTTGGATCTTTAATGTAATATTTTGGTGCTTCTACCTCTTCAACATAATATTGATCAGGACATACTTGAATTGTCTTTTCAGCATCTGTCCATGATGTTACAGTATTTCCAGCTGAATCGATAAGTCTTAATTTAGCACCAGAAAGTTTTTCATTTGTATCTTGATCATACTTAATAACTGTTACCCAAGGACAAGGAACATTATTCATTCTGAATTCGTTAACCGCTAACTGAACACGATCAGCACCAGCAGCATTACCATTTTCTTTTATGTAGAATACAATTGGATCACGTTGAATAATATGACCAGGTGCTGGCGATTTTTCAACAAAATAATATTTTCCATCTACCCAGTTATCATCTTCATCAGGACCTAAGTCTTTAAATTTCTTAGGTGTTCCATCAGAAATCCAACTATGTATTTCATTTTTATTTTTATCTAAAATTGCAAGTTCTGCGCCAACAAGTGGTTGACCAGTAACACTATCAAGTTTAATAAATGATATTTCTTTATATGTCCAATCGCCAACCGAATTATCAGTACTACTTACCTCTTTATGAACACTTATTGAAAAATGAACAGGATGTTTATTTAATATATATCCATCTGGAGCTTCAACTTCATACAAGTCATACTCACCAACCGGTAGAGCATCAGTCTTCCAATCAGCTGTTGAAGTCCATAAATCCATTTGTTCCTTTACAGCTGCTCCCCTCGCATTAATAACTCTATAAAGTTTTAATCTAGCTCCACCTACTGGTTGACCAGTATCATTAGATATTTTACGCATTCTAACAGAAGGATTATGACAATCACTTTGTGGTATTTCTGTTCCATCAGGATATGTAGCTTTCAAGTAATCATTCGGATAATCTAAGTATTGTCCAAATACAAAATTACCTGTATTTAACTGAATATAACATTTTGGTATTTCACGATAGTAGTAAATAACTTCTTTATCAGAATCCATCGTACCAGAAGTAGGATCTCCACCAGTACTTATCTTTTCCCATCCAGCTTTCAAACCAGAAGTACATTGACTTGTTGAATAAGATGAGCCTTCTTCTTTAGAAGTAGGTCCTTCTTTAGGACAGTTATTAGGAGCTGGTGTTGTAGTTCCTACAATATAATGTAATACTGTTAAATTATAATAAACTGGATCGGGGTCTGGGTCAGGAGTATCAGATGGAGGTGTATCACCAGGAACTGGCGCTTGACAAGCACACCCAGCACTACGAGTAAATTTTTGAGCACAATATTTACCAGGATTTCCTTCCATTTCTTTTGGACCTAAATAATAGACACATGCTCTAGCACTATCTGCCCACCTTTTATTCATTCCAAGAACCCCAGCTCTTAAATTACAAACTGTACCTCCGCCACCCCAAGGGCCCATACAGCAAATAGAATCACTAGAACAAGATTTACCATCATAATTTTGTGAAGACGCAGTACAAGTTCCAGAACCAGTACATTTAAATCTTTTATCACCAGTCATTGAACATGAACCTGATACTCGGATTGTTGAATCTTTTCCAGTTGTACTAACCGAACCACCATCATCAACAGATAACGCATTTTTAGAACCAAATGATGTTTTACATGAACCTGATGATGATGACCATCCACAGCAAGATCTTCCAGAAACACTTTTGGGACTCGAACAATCTGACTGCTTTGTAATCACTCCACAAGGTACAGAAGTACATCCCATTTCACCATGTGCTGATGAATTTGAACATCTACCGCCATCACCAGTAGAGCTTTCTTCAGTATAATTAGTTCCACTTGAATAACCCCCACCATCTATATTAGTAATTTTATTACTTTCTTTATAATTATTACTTGAGTATAAATATATTGCCATTCCAATTAATACTAGAACATCAAACAATATTAATAAGATTTTACCACGTTTACTCTTCATGAAATCACCCTACTATCTAACATTATTATCATATCATAACAAGAAAAAAAAGTATACTTTTTTACAACATTTTATTCATATTTTTCTTGTTTTTTGAGTAAAAAGAAAGAGATGATTTTATCATCTCTCAATTTTTAATACTTTTTTCTTTGGCTTTAGATATATTGTTGCTGAAACTGATGCAATTATAATCGCAATAACAATTATCCATAACTTACTATTTTTACCTGTAATTGGTACTTCAATCGACTTTTCAGTAAATGAAACTTGAATATTCTTATCTTCAGTCATTCCTTGGAAGTAATCGAGTGTCATACCACTAGGATCAGTTATTTCGATATCTTCATCATTGATTGTAATACGTTCAATTTCATAATCATTACCAGGTGTAATAACAATATTTTCTGGAGTTGAATCACCTTCATATAGAACTTCTTCATTACCAGTAATATCACCTACACCACCAACAACTTCAGTCTTTATATGTAATCTTTGTTTACGATATTCATATATTACTTCAAATGGAGTTTCAGTAAATGTTAAAGTCTCTTCAAGAGGACGTCTAACAAGTTCAAATCCCTCAATTATTTGTTCATGCGTAATATATGTATCACCTATTAAGCCATCTACTATTTCATCTAAGAATAACTCATTAGTAGTTCCTTCTAGATAATGATGAATAACAATTGTTCCATAAACCTTAACTCTCGTTGATAAATCTACTGTAACCGTTCTTTCATTATTAGAAAGTTCTAGTTTACCAGAAACATGATTGTTAAAGCTTCTTTCAGTTGGTTTTATACCATTATAAACAACTGTAATATTTTTCTCAATTGTAATCTCGTTTTCATTTTCAAAAGTATTAATATCTGTCCAATCAATAACCCAAGTTATCGTCTTATCATCTTCATTATAGATACCACCATCAAGATCAGATGGTTCTTCATAAATACCATATGGTAATTTATCAACAATCGTTATCTTACCATCACCAACGTAATTATTTACTTTAGCCTTGTATTCAATGTAATATGATACATCATTATCTACAGCACCAATTTCATCAGTACCATATAAATCAATAGAAGTTTCCATATCACTATCTATCTTTTGATAATAATAATATACTTTTATTTCATCTTCAACTGCTTCACCTTCATAATTAGGTGTTTTACGTAAGAACTCATAATTTTTAGGGATAGCACCACTTTGTTTTGTAATATAGTACTCTCCATAAGTAACTGTTTGAATCTCACGATCAGCTAATTCATGATCATTAGCTACATCCATATAATAACTAATTACTTTAGCTGGTTTAGGTATATAGAAGTATTCAACAACGATATTATCACTATCGACAACACCACTAGCTATACCAGATACACTATGATATATATAATATCTTATATCTTTTGTCTTTGTTTCATAGTTATCGCCATATCTAACGGTTGATATTTCTTCTCTTGCTAATTCTTCATTTGTTTCAAAATCTAAATGACGAACTGTAAGTGTTGTTTCTTTACGTGTATAGTAATAAGTTACAACAACATTATCTTCTAATTTTCCATATTCATTACCAATAACACGATAGAAATTATAATTTTGAAGATTCTTTCTACTTGTTTGATATGTTGTTCCATAATCCATTGTTGTTACTTCTTCTGGAGCAACCTTCTTTTCTGTATCAAGTTCTAGATATCTTACAGTTAAAGTACGTGTAGTCTTACGATAGAAATATGTTACCGTAATTTCATCAGTAGTAACAACTCCGTAAGGAACACCTTCTACTCTTACAAATTCATAACTATAAATATCTTTTTGATATGTAGCATAATTATCTCCGTAATTATAACCACGTCTTTCTTGTAATGCTATTTCTTTATTTGTTGTATCTTCTAAGTATTTAGTAATTACTACAGCATCTCTATGACCATAATAGTAAATTACAATTATTTCATTACTATCAACTTCGCCATAAGGATTAGATGGATATTCAACTACTCGATAATTTTCTATATCTTTTGGTTCTGTATCATATCTATCACCCCAATGAACATCTATTGTCTCTTCAGGAGATAATACTCTATTAGTATCTTTTTCTAGATATTTAACAATAACCTTAGCATCACGTTTCTTATAGTAATATGTTACTTCAACATCTCTAATCATTGTTCCACGTTCATTACCATTAACTCTTGTATATAGATAATTTGGTATATCAATCTTAGATGTTGTATATCTATCACCATATTCTTTATATTGAATTATATCGTTAGCTAGAATCTCTTCTGTTCCTTCTTCTCTAAAGCGAATTGTGACTGTTAATTTAATTCTTTGATAGTAGTAACGTACTTCAACGTCACCTGCAAATGTACCTGATGCAACACCTTCAGTACGGACATAATTATAACCATCTATTTCTTCTAGATATGTTACATATTCTTCACCATACTTATAATTTTCTTGTCTTGAATCAAGTAACTCTTCATTAGTATCAACATCCAAGTATTTTGCTACTACTCTTCCACGTTTTAACCTATAGTAATAGATTACTTCTGTAGTTTCATTTTCAATGACACCTTTTTCAGTACCTACCACTCTTACAAATTCATAATTATTAAATACTCTTCTTCCATCAGCTTGAGAATATGTTTCATATCTTTCACCGAAATCAACACCACGAACTTCAGAAGGAGCAATATTTTCTCCTGATTCCTCATCAACATATCTTATTATTAATTCGCCATCTTTTTTAGCATAATAATATGTAACAGTCGTATCAGCTTCTATTCTACCATTTGCATTAGCTGGTACTTGATACACTTTATAATTACTTATAACTTTCGGTAAAGTTGTATAAGTTTCTTGATAACGATATCTACTTGTTTCAGTAGGAGCAAGAATACCTGTAGTTGTTCCTGCCTCTAAGTGTTGAACTGTTAATGTATAAGTCTTACGAGAATAATAATATGTAACTACCAAATCATCAGAATCAATGTTACCACTTGCGGTATCAGGTCCTTCTACTTTTACATAATCATATCCTGTAAATGTTCTTGGTGTCGTTGTATAACTATCCGTCCATTTAACACTACGTACTTCATCAGGGAACAACGTATGTCCATCATCAATATCTAAATGACGAATAGTTAATTTAGCATCTTTAACACGATAATAATATATTACTGTAATATTGCCTTTAAATATACCGGTTGGATTACCAACTACACGAGTAAATTCATAATTACGGAATACTTTTTGTTCTGTAGTATAAGTTTCTCCATAATAGTGATGAATTACTACATTTGGAACAACATCATCACCAACTATTACTGGGCCATTTGTATTCTCATCAAGATAACGAACTGTAACATTACCTTCACTACGTTTATAGTAATAAATTACTTCAAGTTCATCACCATTAACAACACCTGATGGTTCTCCTACAATACGATAAACATAATAGTTTTCTATATCTTTAGATGTTGTTTGATAATTATTACCCCATTTAACATTAATTAGTTCTGTTGGGGATAATTCATTATTAGTATCATAATCTAAATATTTAACAGTAAGAGTACCTAATTTTCTTTCATATAAATATCTTACTTCAATATAATCTTTATCTACTGTACCATAAGCATAATCACCATCTGTTGAAAGATGTCGATAATTTGGTATTTCTTTAGCGAATGTTTCATAATCATCACCATAATTTACACCATGTTCATAACGCGCCGCAATTTGCGTATTTGTACCGTTTTCTAAGTATAGAGCAACTACTACAGCATCTCTTTTACAATAACGATATGTTACTGTAATAGGATGTTCATAATCACCATCTTGATATGTACCCTTAGCATTTTCTGGCACATAATCTAGATAATAACCTGCAATATCACGTTTTATTTTATCTGTTACATCATAAGGATAACCAGCTGCTGCAATTATTTTTTCTTGACTTCTTAAAGTTTCTCCTGTTAAGCAATCAACATGGTTAATATAAATATCTGTTTGTTGAACTTTATAGTAATATGTAATCGTTATATTTGGTTCGTTACATACACCTTGTTCAAGTCCTTCTACACGTACATATTTATAATTTCTTATATTTATAGGAGATACACTATACTCTTCACCACGAGATTTAATAATCACTGTTGGATCAGCTATAGGAGTAGGTGTTCCTTCTTCTATATATCTAACTGTTATTGTTGTTTTTTGACGTGTATAAATGTATCTTACTAATTTATCATTATCAACATAGCCATTAGGGTCATCACCCTCAATTCTTATACGTTCATAATATGGGAACACTTTATCTTCAGTATGATAATCCGTTCCGTGTTTTTGATATGTTTCTGTTGCTGGCTCTAATTCAGCATAATCATTACTTGCATCAAGATACATTGCTGTAACATAGTGACTATCCCAATCATAATAGAATGTATAGTGAATATCATCATCACCAGTTGTATCACACAATTCATAACCTTGTGGAGATACCTCAAAATGATCCAAATTTAAATGGGCAAATTCTGGTGAATCACCACTATACACACAATAATCGAATTCAGGTTGATACAACATTTCACTAGTTGCTACTACAGGAGTACCATCCAGCATCACATGATCAACAAATATTTTTAAAGTTGCTTTTTTATACCATCTACCTGTTGCACTCGGACCGGTAGGATCAACATATGTAATTCTTGCTGCACCAGCACCAATATTACCTTTACCATTTTTAGTAGTTCCATATTGAGCTGTTCCACCAGTTGGAGGAGCAGGCATTTCTACTTGTGAATCACGTTTATTTGACCAAGAATAACCTCGACCATCAATCATTAAAGTATCATAGAAATTATAACTTGTAGAACCAACTGTTACAATTGAACAAGCATTAGCTAAAGTTCCTACATAATTCTCAGGTCGATATACAGATCCTCCTGAATTACTTTCATTACAACGTGCATCTGAGGCATTAGTAGCAGAAATACTTCCTGTATGTCCTGCTATAAACGAACTACCACCACCACCTGGTGTATAACCACGTGGAGCACCATTATAGCTCTTAGTAAGTCCACCACCGGCACCGCCATAGTAGCCGCCGCCACCACCGGCACCATAAGAATTTCCACTACCGCCAGCACCAAATGTTCCAGCACCACCACTACTTCCAGCATTAGTGATACCACCACGTTTTTGAGTACCACCAAAAGCAAAGTCATGTGGTTTATTTAAATCTTGTCCGATAGAAGTTGTTGTTCCATCAGACTCTGTTATTGTTTGTCCTTTTAATAAATTACCATAATAATTTCCATATGAACCAGCAGGATATCCTACAAGTCCGCCACCATCTCCACCGATACCAACAATTTGACCAGCTTGATAGTACAAGTTACCACCACCACCGGCAGCAACCATTATTCGCGAATTAGCATTACTATTTAAACGTACATCTGTAGCGCCACCGCCACCAGATGAGTTAATACAGTTTTCGCCTTTACCACAAGATGTTCTATTACTTCCATCCATGTTTTTAGCGCCTGTTCCGGTACTTCCAGCATTAAATGATGCCGTTCCAAAAGTATTATTTGTTTTTTGTTGTCCTATATTAACAATTAAATTAGTACCGGCATTAAGTCTTATATCACCCTTTGTATAAGCACCTGCCCCAACTTGATCCTGCATATTGCTTGGATTATAGTTACCAGCAGCACCCCAAAGTTCAACACGATATATTCCTGCATTATTTGCTGTAAAGCTATCACTACTATGAAAATCTCTATGCGCTGATGTAGTTGTTTTAACATCAATTACAACATCGATATTTCTTTTAGTTAAATCAAGTTTTGCTCCATTACTATAGAAAGATATTCTAAAGTAAGTTGTCGGATAAGGAAGTTCAAGTACTTCATAAATTATATCTTGTCCATTAACAACTAAACTAGTATCTCCATATGTTTCATATGTGGAGTTATTAGCACTATATTCAATTCTTGCTTTAAGCCCATTAGAGTTAACTGTACTATACGCTTTTAATGTTCTTACTGTTATTTTTGCACCTATTAAATTACTTGTAGGTTTCTTTGTAACAGAAAAGATTACATAATCAGCAGTGTCTTCAACATTAGTTACTACAGCATTAGTGCCATTATCATCTGTTCTAGTAATTACTTCATACGCAAAAGATCTTGATATTACATATATAAGACCAAGACACAATAAAAATATGAAGAAGCCATAAGTATAACGTCGCTTTTTGTTTCCCATACTATTCCTCCACACTACACTACTATACATAATATAATTTTATTCTAAATATGAGATAAATTCAAGTAAAATGGAAAAATTTTATACTATTTTTAATCAAAAAAGAAGAAGTTTTATACTCCTCCTTATAAATAACAGTTTTTTACTTGACACTTTTTTTAGATCTTTTCTTTTTATTATCACTATTAACGAATAATTGATTAACAAATAATAAGATTCCTAGCATAAATAATAATGATTGTCGATATGTAAAGTATCCATGTAATAATGTATGATTCGCTAACACCACATACCATATTATTGAATATAAACTTATTATTATAAATACAACTGTACTCTTATTAATTTCCTTAACATTTATTTTAAACTTATTAATCCACATGATAATACCTGCTGTAATTATCGTATAGAATGATACTTTACCAATAATATTAATAATTGCATTTATATAACTCTTTTCAGTTCCAACTTCAGCATTAACTCTTGTTGTTCGATAGAATGATTGAGTAAAACCAATCTTAATCATACTCTTACCATCATTAATAAAAATGTCATAAAGTAACCATTTCGTAAACCAAGTTAAAGCATAACCTGTAACCCAAAGAATAGAACATTTTATTAAAAACTTAACACAAGTTTTCCAATCTTCCTCTTGTTCTATCATTTTTAATAAATATAAACTACAAGGTACAGCAAGAGTTATAAGAGGTACTGTTAAATAATCAACATAATTAGCAATACATCCAAAAGCAAATATATATAAACCCATATTTTTCATTTTATCTAATCGCTTTAAATATATAATTGAGGATATCATCATTACTAAATAGATTGGCGTACTCTCTAGTGAATAAGATGCTGAAAAATACCCAGAACATATTAACGACATTCCATAAATAACCATTACACTTGTTGAAAATCTTTTTTTAAGTAAATATAAGAAATATGCAAATAAAAGAACAAATATATATAAAGTAAACGTTCTTATTTGAAGTACATTAAAGATTAACAATAAAGGTCTATATAAGATTAAATATCCATGCCAATATCTTCCATAATTAACAGAATGATGAATCTTACCATCAAGAAAATCTTTTAATTCAACAGTTGGTTCATAAAAAGTAGCTTCATCCTCTTTTGTCTCTTCGTTATAATGAATGGTAACACCTTCACCTGTGGTTTCTAATAATTGATAGTCCGTTTGTCCTTTTTTATAATTCTTTCTTGCTTTCATATATGATGTAAAAGGATCGTTACTATCTACAGAATAAGATTCATTCATAATAACCGTATCTGTAGAATTATTATTAGTAACATCAAAAGTATAAGTAAGTTTATATAATATACCTTGTTTTGCTAATATATCAGCTGACTCTTTTACATTCTTTTCTATCTTTTTAGAGTCAAATGAACAAGCAAGATATAATAACAAATTAAAGATAACAATAAGAATAATAAATAATGAAACATATTTTAAGACACCTATTATTTTCTTACTCATCATTTCCTCCAACTATATATTTCTTTCGATGTATAAATACTCCTGTAATATGAAATAAATGTCTAAAACCATCTCTAAATGTTTTTAGATGCGATTTCTTGCCACGTAAATCTTTTCTCAAGATAGTATCTACTTCACACATTTTTAAATTATTAATTTTTGATTTAATAATCATTTCACTGGCATATTCCATACCTGGAGAATTTAGTTTTATTCTTTTTATAGAATTAGTGTTATAAGCACGTAAGCCACAATGATAATCCTTGATAGGAGTTCTAAAAAACATATTGGCATACATCGATAAAAATTTAACACCTATTTTATGAGATAAAGGCATAGCCCCTTTTTCCATACCACCTTTATATCTATTACCTACTACTAAATCATATCCATTACGAACATTTTTAATAAATTCACTTAAATGTGTAAAATCATAACTTCCATCACTATCCCCCATAAAGCAATACTTTCCTTTAGCATTTTTTGTACCATTTATAAGAGCATTACCATATCCTTTATCTTTACATACAGATACTCTTGCTCCCATTTTTTTAGCAATTTCAATACTTCCATCTGTACTTCCATTATCAGATACTAATATTTCAGCATCCAATTTATATCTTTTAATAGATTTCTTTATTTCTTTAATACAAAAAGGTAATGTTTTTTCTTCATTTAAACAAGGCAATATAAAAGTAAATTCTATCATTATGTTCTCCTATATCAATCATTATGCATAATCATTATAACATACCAATAAAATGTTTTTATAATAAACTGTAAACAAAAAAGAAGATATTTTCTTCTTTTATTTATCAAATGTGATATTGTTTATTCTTCCTTCTTTTAAATCATTAATTATGACTGTATATACTTTTTCTAAATCAACAATGTTACCTTTCATAAGACATCCTCTTCTTCTTCCTATATCCTCAAAGATATCTTCACTATTAAGATCTATTTTATACTTTTCTATTAATATATTTGGATAATTATCTTTTAAGAAAGAAATAATATATCTTGCTATTTCTTCTTTATCTAGTATTTCTTCTTTAATACTAGTTAAAGATGCTAAGTTTAAGGCTTGTTCTCTACTTTCTATTTTAGGCCATAGGATTCCTGGAGTATCCAAAAGTTCTAAATCTTTATTAAGTTTAATCCAAGATAAATTCTTTGTAACTCCTGCCATATTACCAGTTTTAGCAATATTTTTACCAGCTAGTCTATTAATCAAAGTACTCTTACCAGCATTAGGAACACCAATAACAAGAGCTCGATAATTTCTTTTAGTAAGACCTTTTTCTATTCTTTTATTATTTATATCTTTTAATAAACTTTCTGTTTTATTAATTATTTCTTTATTAATATTGCTATTTTCTTTTAGATTACATTTAATTACTACCCCATCAAATTCATTAAGGATTTTATCAGTAATACTTTTATCACATAAATCATATTTAGTAGCAATAATAATTCTAGGTTTAGTACCTATTATTTCATCTAAATCAACTATTCTACTTGATCTTGGCATACGAGAATCTATTACTTCATAAACAATATCAATAAGTTCTAGTTTTTCTCTTATTTCTCTTTTAGTCTTAGCCATATGACCAGGATACCAGTTTATATTAGTTTTTTCATTCATTTGGATCAGCTCCTTTTAAATCTGTAAATAATTATAACATAAAAAGTAGGATTTTACTTCTACTTTGCGCATATTAAATATCAAAATATTCTTCTTCATCATCTATAAATTTTTCAATAAAAAACTTTTCATAATCATCTGCTAAAGCTTTATCAATTTTTCTTACATATTTTAATAGTTTATAATATAGCTTCTTCAAATTATCTTCATCGATAAATTCTATTGATAACATTCCATCAAATACGCAACTTATTGAGTGTTCATCTTGATATTTATATTTAACTATTTCATCAACAAGTTCATTAACATCAGATAGTTCTCTTACATTCATATCACTTATTATTTCTATTAAGTTAGTTAATGCATCCTTATTATCATTAATCATATCACCTTATTTCACCTTTGTTAGTTCAACATTATTATTCTTTTTTCTTTCTATAGCCTTTAAACTTTTATTAGGAAGAGGCATATCTTCTGGCATAATACCACCAATATCAGCAATTGCTTTTCTAACTTTTTTACCAACATCATAATGTGCAGAATTTGAATCTTTTTCACCTTTTATATTATCACGAATAAGTTTTTGATTTATCTGAGATATTCTAAATAAATTTGCAGCTAATTCATCACTCCCCATATTATCTAAAATTTCTTCTCTATACCTTAATTTTTTTCTCTTGGCTATATCATCTGCAGTTTCACCATTATATAAACCCTTATATCCAGCATTATGAAACTTATCTAAATTTTTAACACCTGCATTAATAGCAGTTCTACTAAGAATTCTATTACCTGTTCTAATTTCTTTTCTACTTTCTAATCTTTTATCATCTTCAGGTAATAAATTGTATTCTTCTAGTAATTCTTGTTTTCTTGTTTGAACTGCAAAATAAGTTTGACCTAAAGCGACCACTTCTTTAGAAGAATCTGCATTCTGAACAATTAAATAGCATATATATCTCGATAATTTATAATCTTTAATTAATTCTTCTTTACCTTTGCCAGTTTTTATTGGCTTGTTGACTTCAACAACCCAATCCACATTATCTGAAATACTATTTTTTGCAGATATTATCGCTTTATCTACTACTTTTTGAAAATTTCTCCAATCTCTATATTCTAACACTTTTGATAGTTCCCTAGCATACCAATATTCATTTCCATTTTGATCTATATGTTTAATACTTTCAAAAATATTTTCACTATATTTTTCTATATTACTCATAATAACTATCCTCCATTTCTTGTTGTTGATTACCTTCAAAATTCCTTATAAACATAGTTTTTAATGCTTCAAGCATCATTTCACTTTTTCTTTCATATTCAATTTTTTCTTTTTCATATTCTTCAACGGTATATTTTTTTAATCTTGATAACACAGATTTTCTATTATTCTCTAATATTTTAATAATATTTATTACCATTTGCATTTCCTCATAGAAAATCACTTTTTCTGATAAAAATTGCGTATCTAACACAAATACATAAATCATCCTATTATCTTGTTTTACAAGTTCTGCCTTAATTATAAATTTATAATTAATATCAATCAAAAAATCAGCACAACTAAAGTTTGTCTTATAGCAATATCCTGGCAATAAAACTTCATTAATCAATTTTTTTATTTCTTTTACGCTTTTAATTCTATTATTCACCATTTTCTATCACCTAAAAAATTGTATCATTCTTGATACAATTTTTCAATATGTTTTTTATATTTATTTTTTTATAGGTACTATTTCAAGCGTATAACCTAATGGTTCTAATAATTCTAACATAGTTTTTAATTGTGGTGAATTTAAATTTCTTTCAATTCTAGCAATTGTTGTTCTAATTACATTTGTTTCGTTTGCTAACTGTTCCTGAGATATTTTAGCATTCTTTCTTAGCTTTATATAATTTGTAATAATAGAATATTCCATATCCATTATCATTTTTTCACGTTTTATGTATTCTTTACTATTCATAATTCACAACCTTACTATTCAATATCATTTCTTCTTACGAAATCATTATATACCCAATCTGGTGCATAATCTAAAATATATGATAATTCATCAATTAATTCATTTTTAGTCATTGAACTAATATACTTTTGTGTTTTATTATATAACTTTTCTTGATAATCTTCATATTCCGCCTGTAATCTTTCCTGCTCTTCTTCAAAGTTTTTAGCTTCTTCTGGAAATGCAGTAAAGAATGTTGCAACTATATGCTTACATATTATTCTTTTTCCATTTGCTAGCGGACAAGTACAAGTAGATCTTCTAGGGTGTGATACATCTAAATAAATATTATAATTATTAGTACCAATTGCTGTACTTGTAAATTCATAATCACTTATTCTTTTTAAATTCTTAATCCTCT
>JAEEGL015687658.1_pt1 | contig 19576 bp, 14 predicted proteins | sample 9134231 | NCBI WGS metagenome assembly JAEEGL01 (sample SAMN16246548, study PRJNA631951) | gut metagenome | biome: gut microbiome; feature: rumen; material: fiber-attached | host: Bos | place: Iran: Karaj | collected 2018-10 | reverse complement strand
GTTGTGACTGATTCTTTGCCATTAGTTAACATATATGTAGGTTCAGAAGGCTGATGCTTTCAGGCGAAGTCCAGCGGCTTCATCAAGGGCAAACATGATGTTCATGTTCTGTACAGCCTGGCCTACGGCACCCTTCAAGAGGTTGTCAATGGCAGAAGTCACAAGCAGTTTGTTGCCGAAGATGTCGCAATGCACAAGCGCCTTGTTAGTGTTCACCACCTGCTTCAGGTCGATGGGAGCCTCGCTATAGTGGGTGAAAGCCGCATCTTGGTAGAAGTCTCGGTAGGCGTTGAGGATATCATTGTGGAGCTGCTGCTCCGTCTGTTCGTCATTACCACGCGGCAGACGTACCACGGCGGTACAAAATATTCCACGGGCGAAGGGTCCACGATAAGGGATAAAGTCGACGGAGGCATCAAGATATCCCTGCACCTGTCGCAACGACTGACGGATCTCGGCCAGATGCTGATGCTGGAAGGGCTTGTAGATACTCATATTGTCGGCGCGCCAAGAGAAATGCGTCGTGGCCGACGGCTTCTGTCCGGCACCGGTACTGCCCGTAATGGCGTTCACACTGATGTCGTCCTTTAGCAGGTTCAGATAGGCAGTAGGCAGCAGGGCCAGCTGAACAGCTGTGGCGAAGCATCCGGGATTGGCCACATGCTTTGCCCGGGCAATGCGCTCACGGTTTATCTCCGGCAGACCGTAGACATAATCATGGTCACCGGCAATCCTGAAGTCCTGCGCCAGGTCGATAATCTTCACATGGCTGGGGATGGTATGCTCCTGGAGGAAGGCCTCGCTCTTGCCGTGGCCGAAGCAGAAGAACACCACATCGACCTGCTCGAAGGGCATCTCCGAAATGAAGCGCAGGTCGGTGTCGCCTGTCAGGCCCTCGTGTACGTCGCTCACCAGATTTCCGGCGTTACTCTCGCTATTGGCAAAGACTATCTCCGCCTGGGGGTGGTTCAGCAGCAGACGAATAAGCTCGCCTCCAGTATATCCTGCTGCGCCAAGTATTCCTATTCTAATCATCTTTCAAAAGGAGTTAAAGGGAGTTAATGGGAAGTTATAAAGGGAGTTAATGGGACAATAGTTCGTGATAGAGGTCGGCGAATCGTTGCGCCGCGCCGGTATTCTCAAATCGCTGTATGTATTTCTGACTCTGCTCTATGCGCTGCTCTCGTCCTGGCGCTTTGCAGAGCACGTTGGTGATGGCGGCAGCCATGGCGCGTTCATCGTCAGGACCGACATAGAGGCTGTGTGGCCCACCGGCCTCCTCCAGACACGACCCCGTAGAGGCCACCACGGGCAGCCCCATGCGGATGGCCTCGATGATGGGTATGCCGAAGCCCTCATAGCGTGAGGGATAGACGAAAGCCTCTGCCAGGCGGTAGATGGCGGGCAGGTGCTCGTCGGGTACGTTATGGAGCATCATCACACGACCGCCAAGGCCGTTTTCCAGGGCATACTGCCAAACCCTGTCGGCATAGTCGGTGGCATGGCCCACCAGTACCAGCGACAGGTCGTCGGGCAAATGGTGCAGGGCTTTGACGGCCAGCAGCGCGTTCTTGCGCTCTTCGATAGTACCCACACTGAGGATGTAGCGGTCGGGCAGGTCGTAGTGGTCGTGAACGTACCATATCAGCTTCATCATCATATCATCGGGAGCAGTTTCCGTAGACATGGAGGAGAAGCGTGTGGAACAGCTCTGGTAGATGACTTCAACTTTCCCAGGCTCAACGTCGCCCAGCTCGCAAATGTCGCGGCGCGTACACTCGCTGATGGCCACGATACGGTCGGCCTCTTGCAGGGCATGGCGGAACTTCTGTGTGTAAATCTTCACGTCGGCAGCACGATACCACTCAGGATGGCGCATGAAGATAAGGTCATGGATGGTCACCAGCGACCGTATGCCCGCCTTACGCAGACCCATGGGCAGCTCGCCGGAAAGACCGTGATACACCTGCACGCCGTCGCGGACAAGCTGCGACACCATGCCCCGCGAACGCCAGTAACTCTTGCCCAGCGGCTGCCAACCTTTTGGATAGCAGAACGTAAGGGAACCATCCCGTGTAGAAGCAGACCCCTGCTCCTGCTCGCCTGTCACCTGACTTCGCAGGTCATCGCGCCCAGCATCGGGAGCGTAGAGGCGCAACGTAAGACTGTCAATAAGGCTCAGGTCCCGGACCAGCGTGCGACCGTAGCTGCCCAGCCCCGTGGCGTTGCGAACAATGCGCTTCGCGTCCAGTCCTACGATAATACAATCTTCAACTTTCAATCTTCAATCTTCAATCTTACTGCGTGCAAAGGTAGGCATTTTCAGCCAAAGAGCCAAAAATGCGAACATTTTTTCACTAATTAAATGATATGTAAAGAATCAGTTTGGTTCGTCCTAACTGAGAGTTTGGTTCGTCCTAACTGAGAGTTTGGTTCGTCCTAACTGGGAGTTTGGTTCGTCCTAACTGGGAGTTTGGTTCGTCCTAACTAGGAGTTTTTGAGAAGAAATATGCGGAAAAGGGGCGAATCATTTGGCAGTTAGTCCCATTTTTCGTACCTTTGCACGCGAATTAGCGAAAACGATAACGACATTACGTAATGAACATACCATTCTCACCCCCATACATCGACGATAGCGTCATCGCAGAAGTCACCGACTCGCTGCGCTCTGGCTGGATTACCACCGGTCCGAAGGTGAAAGCCCTGGAAGCGGAAATCATGAAGCTGTCGGGCTCGGAGGCCGTGCTCTGTGTTAATTCGTGGACCACGGGTGCCATCATGGCCCTGCGCTGGCTCGGCGTGAAGGCCGACGACGAGGTCATCATCCCCGCCTACACTTATTGTGCCACGGCCCTGGCCGTAATTTGGGCAGGGGCAAAGCCGGTAATGGTTGATGCCGGAGAGGACTTCAACATCAGCGTGGAGGGCATACGCCGTGCCATCACCCCAAGGACAAAGGCCATTCTGCCTGTAGACATCGCGGGCTGGCCCTGCGACTACAAGGCCATCATGCAGCTGGTGCAGGAACCAGACATCGTGAAGATGTACCAGCCGTCGTCCGATGTTCAGAAGCAGCTGGGGCGCATCATCGTCATCAACGACTCGGCCCACAGCATCGGCTCACACTACGGCGACAGCTTCAGTGGCACGCAGACCGACATCGCCATCTTCTCGCTCCACGCCGTGAAGAACATCACCACCGCCGAGGGAGGAGCCATCTGCTTGAACATGCCCAAGCCTTTTGACAACGAGCAACTCTACAAGCAATTGCGCCTCATGTCGCTCAACTGCCAGACGAAGGATGCCTTCACCAAGAGCAAGGCCGGCGGATGGCGCTACGACATCGTGGGCATGGGCATGAAGGCCAACATGGCCGACGTGAACGCAGCCATCGGACTAGCACAGATACGCAAGTACCCGCAGATGCTGGCACGCCGAAAGGAGATATTCCAAGCCTACAACGAGGCTTTAGCCCAGGAGCCCTGGGCCATACTGCCACCCATGAACGACGGCAGCCGCGAGACCTCCTACCACGTCTATGCCCTGCGCATACGCGACTTCTCGGAAGAGCAGCGCGACGCGATGATTGCCGAAATATCAAAGAGCGAGGTGGCCGTGAACGTACACTTCATACCCCTGCCCATGCTCACACTCTTCAGCCAGCTGGGCTACAAGATAGAGGACTATCCACAGGCCTACGCCAACTACGCCCACGAGATTACCCTCCCCTGCTACCCGATGCTCACAGACGAGCAAGTGCAGTTTGTCATCAAGACCGTCAAGGAAGCCTACGCACAGCTAAAATCGTAAATCGAAAATCGGTAAATCGAAAATCATTATGATTTCCGTCGTTATCAACACCTATAACGCCAGCCAGCACCTGGCAAAATGCCTTGAGGCCGTGAAGGACTTCGACGAGGTGGTAGTGTGCGACATGGAGTCTACCGACGACACCCGCGAGATTGCCGCTCGCTACGGCTGCCGCATCGTCACCTTCCCCAAGGGCGACCACAAAAGCGCCGAGCCGGCTCGCACCTTTGCCATACAGAGTGCGCGGAGCAAATGGGTGCTCGTGGTCGATGCCGACGAGATAGTCACGCCCGAACTGCGCGATGTGCTCTACGAGCGCATCCGTGACCCGAAGTGTCCCGCCGGCTACTACATCCCCCGCCAGAACATGTTCATGGGCATGTTCGTGCGCGACTACCGCTACGACTTCCAGCTGCGCTTCTTCGTGCGTGAGGGCACCACATGGCCGCCCCACGTACACACCTTCCCCGATGTACCCGGCCCTACGGAGCGCCTTCATGCCGCCAAGGAGGCCCGTCTGCTCCACCTCATGGACGAGACCATGCACGAGTACATCGCAAAGATGAACATCTACACCGATGACGAGGTGGACAAGAAGGCCGCCCGAGGATATGGTCTTGGCGCGCTGCTCTGGCGTCCACTGTGGCGATTCTTCAAGAGTTACATCCTCGACGGTAGCTTCCGCATGGGCACCCGTGGCCTCATCCGCTCCATGATGGCCGCCACCTACCAGTATATCCTCGTTTCCAAAATCATAGAGAAGCGTTATCGGGGATGAAGCACCTGCATAATTCTGTAATCCACATGGCATTTCGGAAATAATTCGCAATTTTGCACAATATTTTTCACTTGAGCGTGTTTTCATAAATAATATGTCGAGAAGATGATGGCCATTTGGCAACGATGGGTGCCACGATTGCTAATCTCTTGAAACAAACGACCATGGAAGAAAAGAAAGAGCTGAAGGTTATTGATGTCATTGATATAGCCAAGAAGTTGTGGGCCAGGAAGAAACTCTTTTTCAAGACATTGCCCATCGCCTTTGTCGTATCATCCATATATATATTGGGGTTTCCACGCTACTATGGCACAGACATCAAGTTAGCGCCTGAATTAGGAGGAACATCTATGAATAGTACGCTAGGGTCTCTGGCATCTTCTTTTGGATTTGACTTAGAAAATCTTCAGAGCAATGATGCCATCACCCCTCTGCTATACCCAGACCTCATGGAAGACAACGGGTTTGTAACCAGTCTTTTCAATGTTCAAGTAAAGAGTAAAGACGGCAGCATCGAGACAACATACCACGATTATCTGGAGAAATACCAAAAACAAGTTATATGGAGTATACCTTTTGAGTGGGTGGGGAGCCTCTTCAAAAAAGAACAAGAAGACCAAGAAGGAGAGACAGGTACTGATGACCCCTATAATCTATCAAAGAAAGAAGATGGCATTGCAGCTAGTGTCAGAAATAACATCAAGATTAATTTCGACAAAAAGACTGCTGTTATCAGTATCAGTATCAAAGATCAGGACGCACTAATCTGTAGGACTATTGGCGACTCTGTCAAGAAACGTCTTCAGGATTTTATTACAGACTATCGCACGAGCAAGGCTCGTAACGATTATGAATATTACCTGAAACTGACGATGGAAGCCAAGGAGGATTACGAGAAGACGCGGCGACACTATGCCAGTATGGCTGATGCAAATACGAGGGTGGCCTTGAGAAGCCTTGAGATGAAGATGGAAGATATGGAGAATGAACTTCAATTAAAGTATAATGCATATACTACTGTCAACCTTCAGATGCAGGCAGCTAAAGCTAAGGTCCAGGAGCGTACGCCAGCATTTACCGTCATCAAAGGGGCTAACGTACCCATCAAGCCCTCTGGACCTAAACGCATGATTTTTGTTGCATTCATATTATTGCTTACTTTTGCTGGTACATCCATCTATATATTAAGTAAACAATGATATATACCTTCCTGTTGCTATTCATTATTATCGTCTCTCTTATCTTTCTGGAAGAATATCTTGGAGACTATAATAAATTTGCATATTGGGGACTATGTATCATTTTAATACTCTTTTCTGCTTTCAGGACGATTGGCGTAGACCCTGACTCTGAAGCTTACGAAGAGATTTTCAAAAGCGGTGGAAATGACCCGCAACTGCTGGTGGAACCCTCTGTTTTATTTATTTCAGATGTTATCAAAAGTTTTACTGACAATGTTCACTATCTGTTCCTGATATACGCCATTTTGGGTATTACGATAAAATTTTATGCCATAAGACAGCTGTCAATATGGTATTTCTTGCCATTAATCATCTATTTCGGCAATTATTTTATCCTTCACGACTTCATACAAATCAGAGCCGGTGTCGCTTCGGCCATGCTTTTATTGGCAATCAAGCCACTGTCAGAGGGCAACAAGAAAAGAGCTATTGCCTATTTCCTGATTGCCAACGTATTCCACTATTCGTCATTAGTATTCTATCCCATTCTGTTTTTCAGCAATAACCTGTCACGGATTTGGAAATATGTACTGATTGCGATTATGCCTGTAGGTGCTATCCTGTTTACGCTTCGTCTCGATTTTCTATCCGCAATTCCAATACCCTACATCCAAGAGAAACTCGATATGTATAAGGAACTGACAGAAACAGGCTTCCACGAAGAGTTTACGCTAAAGAACGTTCCCTTATGGATTCAATATGTCATCATTCTCTATTCACTGTATTTCTATGATACCATACTGGAAAAATGCCCGGCGCTGCCACTGCTACTGAAGATTACTGCCTATTCAATGTCTTTTTTCTTCGCCTTTTCCTCGGTTTCCGTTGTTGCAGGACGATTCCAAGAGCTACTCGGTGTTGTTGAACTGGCACTATTCCCTTGTGTCTGTTACACATTTCGTCCCCAATTTTACGGCAAGATTGCTGTATGCTTCATAGCTGTCGTAAAAATCTTCTTCATACTTTTCGTCTGGAAACTCTTAGATTTCGCAATGGAATGATTAAAGCAAAAAGTGTTAGCAGCAACCGTTCTTCACTGTTACAGAAGAACATCTTCGCCTCCTTTGTCATCAAGGGGTGGTCAGCATTCATCGTGCTACTTCTGGTGCCAGCTACACTTCATTGTTTAGGAGAGTACAAGAACGGCATTTGGCTAACTATTAGCAGTCTGTTGCTATGGATTGACAACATGGACATTGGACTGGGCAATGGTCTAAGAAACAAGATTGCAGAATACATGGCACACGACGAGTTCGAACGTACCCGTTCACTTATTTCCTCGACCTATGCTATGTTGACATGTATCATTATCCCTGTCTTGTTCATCCTGTTATTACTGATTGCTATTGGCGACCCTTATTTGGTTTTCAATGCTACTCCATCGAAAGTCGCTAACCTAGACCAAGTGCTAATGGTGACAGTGACACTTGTATGCACGTCATTTATCTTCAAATTGATTGGTAACTTCTACATGGGTCTTCAGCTGCCAGCAGTCAGCAACCTGCTGATAGCCTTGGGCCAGACGCTGGCGCTCATCGGCACTTATATCGTGCTATGGTCGGGGAGCCATTCGCTGATGCTGATTGCTCTGGTAAACACAGCAGCTCCCCTCCTCGTATATTTGTTGGCTTTCCCGTACACGTTTTTTTATAGATACCCGCAACTGCGTCCGTCATTCAAGCTTATCGACTTCAAAGAAGCAAAGGCCGTCATCAACATGGGCGTGCAGTTTTTTATTATGCAGATAGCCAGCGTCATCTTATTTATGACATCGAACATTCTGATTTCCAACTTGTTTTCGCCGGCGATGGTCACTCCTTACCAGATTACCTACCGCTATTTCAGCATCCTATTGGTCATCTTCACCGTTATATGTATGCCCTTCTGGAATGCCACGACCGATGCCTACCAGCGAAACGATATGGACTGGATTCGCAATGCCGCACGAAGACTTCGGTTGATGACTGTAGGCATTCTTATTTGTCTCATCGTCATGATTATACTTTCTGACACTGTTTACGCCATCTGGATAGACCGGCAGACCGTCATCGACATCAAAATGAGCATCGTAATGGCAGCCTATATCTTCATCCTCATCTACAGCATGAGGTATAGCTATTTCATCAACGGCATCGGTAAACTGCGTCTGCAACTCATCTTCACAACTGCAGCAGCTGTACTATTTATACCCTTGGCATATATTGTTGTCAGATGGACCAACAATGTTATATGGTTCATGATAGTGATGTGCCTTGTCAACATCCCGGGACTTATTGTCAATCGCATACAGTTCAACAAGCTCATTAACGGAACAGCCACAGGAATCTGGAGGAAATAATTGCCTCAACAAGACAAAAAACAGCAGATTTCTTCACCGTTCAGAACATTTCCAGCAATTTTCTTTTCTACTTTGCATAATTATTGTACCTTTGCAGAAAAATAGAAGACAGCATGGTTACACGTAGGCGGAAATACCCCATTGGAATACAGACATTTTCGGAGATTATTCGGAACAACTATGTATATGTAGACAAGACCGATCTGGTATGGAAGTTGGCCGACTATTCCAAATACATTTTTCTGAGCCGGCCACGCCGCTTTGGCAAGTCGCTGCTTTCATCAACGCTCCACTCCTATTTTGCTGGCGAGCGCGAGTTGTTCGAAGGTCTGAAAATCATGGAGCTTGAAGAAGAGTGGAAGCAGCATCCCGTACTACATTTCGACCTCAGCGGTGCAAAGCACATGACTGTTAAAGAGGTGAGGGAAGAACTGGGGCGGCTCGTGGAAGAGTATGAGGAGATATATGGAGCCAACACAAGTGAGACCACTCCTGGCATGAGGATGGCAGGACTGGTTGACCGCGCCTACAAGCAGACAAAGAGCCAGGTGGTCATCATCATTGACGAATACGATGCGCCTCTCCTTGATGTGTTGCACGATGACCAGCGTCTCTTTGACATGCGCGAGGTGATGCAGGAGTTTTACCAGAGGCTGAAGCAACTGGAGCCAAAGCTGAAGTTCTGCTTCATCACAGGCATTACGAAATTCTCACAATTGAGCATCTTCTCTACCATCAACAATCTGATGAATGTAACGATGGACCGGGCGTTTGCAGCTATTTGCGGCATCACTGAGCATGAGCTGACGACCACGCTTCACAAGGACATCGAACAACTGGCGCAGAAGAACGCAGTAACATTTGAAGAGATGCATGCCAAACTCAAGTATAGATACGATGGCTATCACTTCTCAGAGTTCTCAGAAGAGGTGTATAATCCCCACAGTCTGATGAAAGCCTTTCTTTCCGGGAAGCTGGGGGACTACTGGTTTGACAGTGGAACACCCTCATTCCTTATTCGTCAGATGCAGCTGTTTCACACCGACATCACTTCATTAGACAGCATGAATGTGCCTTCAACGGCTTTCGACAAACCTACAGAAGCGATGACGACCGCCCTACCGATACTCTACCAGAGCGGCTATCTGACGATTAAGGATTATGACCAAGAAGCGAACACCTACCACCTCGCCATTCCCAACCAAGAGGTGCGTATAGGATACACTGAAGGCTTACTGCCCACATACGTCGGTTTGGAATCCAGCGATGTGCAGATGGGCTTTGCCCTGAAGTTCTGGCGTGCGCTGAAGAAGGATAATATTGAGCAGGCCATGCAGGAGATGCACAGTTACCTGGCCAACATTCCTTACGTAGAAGGCTTTAAGAAAAAACTGGAAGATGCTGCCACAGCAGAAGGCTTCTACGAGTACACGCTCTACTTGATATTCTCCATGCTCAACGTTTATGTGCGCACTCAGGTGAAGTGTTCGGGAGGACGCATCGACATGGTGGTCTGGATGCCTAACACGATATATGTGTTTGAACTGAAGGTGGATGCATCTGCGCAAGACGCCCTCGACCAAATCATCGAGAAGGGTTACGCCCTGCCATACACGACCGACGGGCGCCGTGTGGTGGCAGTAGGAATCAAATTCAATGCTAAGGAGCGCAATGTCTCAGAGTGGACATGTAACTTATTAAAGGAAAGGCTAAAGGTATTTGGATGAAATAAACTTTATTATCTTTTCTGTGTAAACTGTTCCAATAACAGGAACAGTAACGCCAATCACAAAATAGCAAACCCACCAGCCTTGAACATTATAAGGACTCATTACTGGAAATTCTGCCAAACGTTCCATCGGAAGGCCATAATAGGCAATGATAATCAAACTGACTATCTTGAAACTCAGGAAATGCCAAGTTAAAATTTCAAGCGTTTTATTTCCGATATTAATGACGAGATTAGATAAATAGTGTGTTTTCTCAAACAGACATTTTGAAAGCATCATCACGATGATTGAACCTGCGATAGCTGATACGTAATATGGAATTGTGCGAGTCCATTCCAGGTAAAGCATCTCGCCATACCAATACACACTACCCAATATCACCAATGACGCACACACAAGAATAACATAGGCGAAATACTTGCCTACGTATTTTTCTATCGAATAGGATTTATACATATAACCAGCCATCATGCATGCTACGGCAAAAAACTCTTTTGCTCCACAGTAAATATTGACAACCTGAATTCCATGATAATACAGCATAACACTCAAAAGCAAAGAAATGAGTACCGCTACCATAGGGGGTATTTTCAGTTTCAAGAATCCATAAAAAATGAATGAAGCAAAAAAAAGTGTATGCAGAAACCAATATCCACCTATTAATTGTTCATTACCACTAAGACAAAAGAAAATGAAAAAAGTGTTCTTCAAATAGTCAGACAAACCATATAAATGAGAGACTTTTCCCTCAAATACAAAAGTGTCATTATAAATATTGAGGTGAAAGAATAAATCATGCAATATGAGAAAAAGGAGTCCATACTTAATGAAAGGGAGATACAATCTTCTAATGCGTTTTTCTGTATAAGTTCTAAAATCCTCTAAATGAGCCTTTCTGAAACAATAACCAGAGACAAAGAAAAACAAAGGCATGTGGAACATATATATGAACCTGAAGCCATAAACAGAAAAATAGGTATGTCCCAATACCATTAGGATGATACCGATGCCTTTAGCAAAGGACACGGAATTATCATAGTGTTTATTACTCATAATTGTGCAAATATATTAAGTATTTCTGAAATATAAGAAGAAAATAGTTTTTTTAACAATAACTTATGTATAATCCGTTGGATTAGCGTTAATTATATACAAATATTTATTCGCATGGAATAATTTCCTTGCTATATTAAATGGATTTTTATACTTTTGCAGAATTATGAGTGTATCTATAATCGTGATTGGAGCAGGTAACATGATGGTATCGAGCATTAAAACAGCTATCTACAAAAAATATGGAACAAAGAAATGAGCAAATCGCCATTCTGATGGCAACCTATAATGGAAAGAAGTATCTAAGCGAGCAAATAGATTCTTTTTTATCACAGACAAGTGCCTTATGGCATTTGTATGTTCACGACGATGGATCGAAAGACGGTACCGTCGAATTATTGAACGACTATACCGCAAAATATCCGGATAAGATTACCATTCTTGACTATCCTTCTCAGGGAGGTGCTCTGCAGAACTTTATGAGTATTCTGGAAAAAGTAGAGGCCGACTACTATATGTTTTCCGATCAGGACGACGTGTGGCATCCCACCAAGATTGAGAAATCATATCAGGCAATGAAAGAGCAAGAGGTCAAACATCCAGAAAAGCCCATTATCGTCCATACGGATGTCAGAGTCGTCGATGGTAATTTAAACTTGCTTCACCCATCATACAGAGAATATGGCCACATATATCCTGAAAAAGTCACCTGTTTCAAGGAGTGCGTTATCAACGTCACATTGGGATGCGCCATGTTATTCAACAAAAAATCAAGAGAAGTATCCATTAGCCGCCCTTGGAAATATGCCCTCATGCACGACGGATGGGTAACTACACGTACCTATGCTGAAAACGGTATCGTATATGCTATTCCTGAATCACTGATGGAATACCGCAATCACGGTGACAACACTATAGGAGCAACCGACGGCTCCAGATTCACGTTAGCCTATAGAGTCAAACATTTCGGCGAAATGCTCCGACTGAACATGAGACAATACCGTATGCTGCGTAGTGCTGGATATGGTTCTATCTTTACCTATTACTATTATAAGTTCAGAATCCATATTCATTAGACACGTGACAACATACATCAAAGAATATTGGCAATTATTAATACCCCTATTGTTTGCCCTACAGTCACAGGCCAAGATACCCATCGTGGCTTATTACGGCATTCCTTTGGAGTACTCTAACGTCAATCGTTTCAAGGAATTCAAAGAGGCTGGCTTTGACGTATCTATTTGTTTCTACGATGACACACCTGTTGATACGCTTCTCCGAATATTGGACGATGCCCAGAAGAGCAATGTCCAACTCATCATTAGCAGCGGATGGGTGTCTGTGCAGCCCCACGTAGGTATTCCAAAACTCAAGAACCACCCTGCGCTCTACGGCTATTTCCTACAAGACGAGCCTTGGCCCAAAGACATCCAGGAGACAATGCAACGTTATCGGGCAATGGCAAAACAGGACACCAAGAAACCCACATACGTCAATCTGTTACCTAACTATGGTATCGGCATGCCCAAAGAAATAAAGATGCCACCCTATAAACAATACCTCCAACAGGCATCGACCATCGAACTGCCGTTTATCTCCTTTGACTACTATCCAATAATGAAGTCTGGCATCCGCCCCACATGGTATTCGTGTTTGGAGGATATCCGGCAGGAGAGCCTGCGAACAAACAAGCCTTTCTGGGCTTTTGCCCTTTGTACGCCACATGCCGTCTATCCACAACCCACCATTGAGATGCTCCGACTGCAAATATACTCTAATCTGGCCTACGGTGCTCAAGCCATTGAATATTTTACCTACTGGACACCTAAGGCGACTAAAGAATGGGACTTCCACGATGCTCCCATTAGTATTGACGGGCGACGCACCAAGAACTACGAATTGGTAAAGCGCATGAATCAGGAGTTGCGCGGCCTGCTGTCCTTGTTCGACAAGGCTGAGATACAAACAGTCAACCACATGATAAAGATTCCTGAAGGCACCGCGAAATTACAGCGCCCCCCAACAAACATCAAGAAACTGAAAGTGGTAGGTAATCAGGGAGGCCTCATCTCAACCTTCAAAAAGAACGACCATCTGTATATGGCTGTCGTCAACAAGGACTATCAAAGAGATCTGGAACTCTACATTTCTGCCAAGAGTTCCGTAAAGACGTTGACCAAACAACTGAAAGAGGCCGCTGTCAAGTCCTATTATAATATAGGTGGCGGCGATATCCTTTTGTTCAAGTTAAAATGAACTATGAACTGTGAACTGTATATCAACGGAAGATTCCTGACACAGCCCATGACGGGTGTCGAGCGCTATGCTTACAATATCTGTAAGGCGATGGCCGCACTTCACCAGCCCTTTACCATTGTGTGTCCAAAAGCACCTGTTCATAAGGACTATGAAGTGAGCAACCTGAACATCGTTCACTATGGCATCGGCAACTCTCACTTTTGGGAGCAGTGTGTACTTCCGTTTTTCCTCATTGGGAAAAAGAAATATCTCGTGGTAAGTTTCACAGGGTTAGGTTCTTTACTGATACGCCATAAGATAATGACTATCCACGATTTGGCTTTTCTGAAGAACCCCTCATGGTATTCGCGGACTTACTATTGGTACTACAGATTGATGACGCCTTTGGCGGTGAAAACCTCACAGCATATCCTGACTGTCAGTGAATTCTCGAAAAGCGAGATACTCCATTTCTATCCGTTCCTGAAAGGAGAGAAAATCAGTGTGGTCTATAATGCTATCGACCGACAACTGTTCAGACCCATTGCTGATATTCCTGTAAAGGGGGATTTGCAATCCCACGTTTCAGAACGCTTTGTCCTGTGTGTCTCGTCCATCGACCCGAGAAAGAACTTTTCACGGCTTATAGAAGCCTGTCAGAAGCTGACAGGTGCCAAGCTCTACATCGTTGGCCAATACAACCGTGTGTTCAGCCAGCAAAAGGAGCTGGACACCAACTCTAATCATATTCACTTTCTGGGCAAAGTAAGCGACGACGAACTTGTCCGTCTCTATAATCAGGCTGCATGTTTTGTCTTTCCATCCCTATATGAGGGGTTTGGCCTTCCCCCACTTGAGGCAATGGCGTGTGGCTGCCCTGTACTTGTTTCCGACATTCCCGTCGAACGTGAGGTTTGCGGTAACGCGGCACAATATTTCAACCCGCTTGAGGCCAATGACATTCTGAACGCAATCACACAATATTTAGAAAGTGCTGACGTTATAAAAGAAAAAATGCGTCAGAAAGGCTACGAAAACATCATGCGGTTCTCTTGGAAAAAGTCTGCGGAAGTATTGATGAAGATTGTTATAGAAAATCGCGAATGAAGAAAACTATTCTACAAATAGCAAAGTATTATTATCCTGTAGAAGGCGGCATAGAAACTGTCACCAAATACCTAGGTGAGGGACTGACATTTTTCGAGAATGTTGTCGTCTGCTTCACTCAAGATGGCATCACTCGCATTGATGTGATTAACGGCGTTAAGGTCTACCGTATTGCGTCGTCCATGAATATAGCCAGTCAGGATATTTCTTTCTCGTATTATAGCTACCTGAAGAGAATTATTTACGAAGAACAGCCAGACGTTATCATACTGCATTGTCCCAACCCTTTTCTGTACCCTATTACATCCAAATTAACGCCCAAGAATGTTAAGCTTGTCCTGCTATGGCACTCCGACATTCTTGGCAAAGGCATGTTCTACAGGTTTGTCAAAAAGTATGAAAAGGCAATACTTAAGAAAGCAGACCTCATTTTGGCCACAAGTCCTAACTACATCCACCCGTCCAGTCCCATTTACGACTATCGCGACAAGACAGAGGTGGTGGCTAATGGCATCATCGAGAGCGATTTCGTGTGGCAGACATGCGACGAGATGATGGTAGATGAAATCCGTCGGAAATACCATCATAAGAAAATTGTATTCTTCGTGGGTCGCCATACGGCCTACAAAGGCATTAACTATCTCATCGATGCAGAGAAGTATATTCAGTCCGACTGTGTCATCCTTATTGGTGGGCGTGGTCCTGAAACCGAACAGCTGAAGGCTATGACCAACTCCGACCGTATTAAATTCATCGGACGCATTCCCAACGATTATCTACGTTGCTACTATTATGCCTCCGACATCTTTGCTTTCACCTCATGCACCAAGCAGGAGGCGTTTGGCATAGCACTGGCCGAGGCCATGTATTGTGGCTGTGTACCTGTCACCTTCACCATAGAGGGATCTGGTGTCAACTGGGTATCTGTTAGAGACGAGACTGGAATAGAAGTACCGCTTGGCGAAGTGAAAGCATACGCAGAAGCAATTGACAAACTACTAAGTGACAAAGAACTCTATTTAAAATATGCCTCTGCTGGAAAGAGCCGTATAGTCAGTATGTTTACCAGTAAACAGTCCATAATTGAAATAAACAAGATTCTCAGTCAGCTTGTTTTTGACGGGGAATAATAAGACATCACATTCCCCACACCATGATGGGATGGCCTTGATATTCACCCTGTCGGTGCCAGATGCGCTCTTCCCATGACAGTTCCTGTGTGCGGTCGAAAATGATAAGGTGGCCTTCGTCCACGCTGCCAACTGTATCCATGTACTGCCACGTCTGCTCCAGCCCCTTTTCAATGATGGTGTCTATATTGCCGCGCTTCAGCTTCAGCTCCAGTACGACGCGCTGCACAGGGCCGCCGTAGTGGTCGGTCAGCGGCTTGCGTATGAGCAGGTCGGTGCGCTTGCGCCCCAGGCCGTACTCCCGGTCGATGTATCCGCCACCGTTTACGATGCGCTGCAGAAAAGCCTGTAGCAGCAGTTGCGGACCGGCCTCGGCATAGTCAAACTTCTGAATCCACGAGTCGGCGTTCTGGCGGAAAAACTGCTGGAAGTCGAGCAACAGCTTCTCCATGTCGATGCTGCCGTCGGGACGCTGATACCACTGCGGCTCCTGAATCAGGCCGTCCTGTGTGCTCCATGTCAGTTCACGCGGGATGATCTCTTGGTATATGCTGTTAGCTATGCGGCGCGGCTTGCCTCTTTCTCTCTTTATGAGGCCCATGTCTTCCACATACTGTATGTCGTCTGTAGGAATAAGGCTGTCGTCGGTTTCGGAACTGTTAGACAGCATGGGCTCTATCACCCGCCTTACCCTTGGTTCCTTTAGCTTGTCAACCAACTGGTCAATGTGTGTGTCGCGGCGGTAGATAATGCGTTCCTTTGCACGGAAGAGCATCTCCGGGGTGATGGTGACGCTGCGGTCGCGTCCCTCCTCCATCTCGCCTGTCACCTCGTTGGCCAGGGCGTTCACTAACCACGGCTGCCCCTCGGTGGCCTCCCAAACCATGGGGAAGCACTCCTCATCCCACTGCTGCCCCGTTTCGCTGGTGTGCTGCATATAGAGTTCACGGATTTCTTCTCTGGAGAAATTACCCAGACGCAGAGACTTTGCCTTGACATTGAATGCCGAGCCGCCCGTGATGATGTCCTGATTGGAGAGCACGATGCGGTAGTCCCTCACATCGCGCACACCACAGAGGATGACACTCTGCGGGAAGGCAGCAGGCCGGTTAGCGTAGCCTGCACGCAACTGGCGCAGCACGCTCACCAGAGAGTCGCCCACCAAGGCATCTATCTCGTCGAGGATGAGCACGAAAGGCTTTGGAAGAAATTCGGAGAGGTTTGAAAGATATTCTGACAACATGGATTCCGGGACGGATTCTTTTACCGTTTCCTTGACCGTATCGCTGCTTCTGTCTCCTCTCACCAAGCGCAGTTCCCGTGCTATGGTGTCGATAGTGGCTTTTATCACTCGCTCAACATTGTTTCGGGCAGACTGGCCGCCTTCCACGTTGGCATAGACGGCGATATACTCCCCACGCTCGTTGAGGTAGTCGCGCAGAGCGAGCATACATGAAGTCTTGCCCGTCTGCCGGGGAGCATGGAGCACGAAGTAGCGTTTTTGCTGGATGAGCAACAATATCTCGTCAAGATTGAACCGTTTCAGCGGGTCAATGGTGTAATTGTCTGCAGGTATCTGCGGCCCTGCGGTGTTGAAGAATTTTTCCATAACATTATAATTGATGGTGCAAAGGTAAACATATTTATTGACATGACCAAATTCTATGCATGTAAAAGTACGGATATGAGTAGTACAAAGTGGTGAGCTGACTGATGGGTAGAAAGAAGCCTGGAATAGTCCAAACGGTTATATCGCCATGCAGATCCAAGCATCTGTCCGAACAATAATGCCGAAAAGGCTGAATTATTAAAAGAGGTTAGCGTTTTTGGCCAGTTCGCTTTTTCTTCGTAATTTTGCACCCCAAATTTCGGCCTTTGGCCTAAATGAGAAATGAAAAATGATAAATGATAAATAAGTAATTCGTAATTTATTCAAGTTCCACATTCTCTTTTCACCACAGAGAACGCAGAGTACACAGAGACATCCATTACTAAATGAAAAAGACACTGAGAATTCAAGAGACATCAAAGATGCTACACAGAGGGCTGCGCCACATATATTGCCACGCGCTAGCCTCTCTGCGAAGCATCTTTGATGCCTCTGCCAGCTCTATGCCTGTAATTGGAATACTCTGTGAACTCAGTGCCCTCTGTGGTGAAAAAAGCATATATAGAGCTTGCGGAACCTGAATGATTCATAATTTGTAATTCATAATTCGTAATTATTATTAATGGATGAACAGAATGCATCGGCATTTTCGATGATTGCCGATATAGAAGGAGACTTCGGTAAGCTCTTAGAGGGCGAGATGCCCTCTGAGGTGCCCATATTGCCCGTTCGCAACATTGTGCTTTTCCCCGGTGTGGTGGTGCCCATCATCATCTCGCGTGAGTCGAGCATGAAGCTGGTGCGCAAGGCCGAGAAGCAGGACTCGCTCATCGGCATCGTGTGCCAGCGAGACCCCGACGTTGAGGTGCCCGTAGAGGGCGACCTCTATAACACGGGTGTCTTTGCCAAGGTGGTGAAGCAGCTGACGCTGCCCAACGGCATGGTGACGGTCATCGTGCAGGGCATGGGTCGTCTGAGGCTGCTCGGCATCAGCAAGGAGTTTCCCTACCTCACGGGGCACGTGGAGGCTTCGCCGGAGCTGATGCCCGACAAGCACGACAAAGAGTGGCGCACGGCCATCGACGACCTGCGCCGCATGAGCGCACAGTATATCAGCATCAGCGAGGAGATACCCGACGAGGCGATGTTTGCCATACACAATATTAATAATGACGTGATGGCACTCAACTTCGTCTGCTCGAACATGCCCTTCTCCACAAAGGAGAAAATCGGCCTGCTCGAGGTGGAGTCGGTGAAGGAGCGCCTCTTCGGCACGATGAAGGCCCTGAACCGAGAGATCAACCTGCAGAAGCTGAAGGCAGAGATACGCAACAAGACCCGCGAGGACCTGGACGAGCAGCAGAAGAACTACTTCCTACAGCAGCAAATCAAGAACATGCGTGCCGCCATGACCGACGACGAGGGGGCATCGCCCGAGCGCAAGAAGCTGGTGGACAAGGCGAAGAAGAAGAAATGGAGCGAGGAGGTGGAGAAGGTCTTCATGAAGGAGCTGGAGAAGCTCGACCAGACGTCGTCGCAGTCGCCAGAGTTCAACCTCCAGCTGAACTACCTTCAGACCTTCGTCTCGCTGCCCTGGGGCGAGTACACCAAGGACGACCTCAACCTGCAGCGGGCCCAGAAGATTCTGGACCGCGACCACTACGGCATGGAGAAGGTGAAGGAGCGCATCCTGGAGCACATGGCGGTGCTCTCGCTGCGTGGCGACCTGAAGAGTCCCATCCTCTGCCTCTACGGCCCGCCGGGCGTGGGCAAGACCAGCCTGGGCAAGTCGATAGCCGCCGCCATGAAGCGCAAGTACGTGCGCATGTCGCTCGGCGGACTGCACGACGAGGCCGAGATACGCGGCCACCGCCGCACGTACATCGGCTCCATGCCGGGACGCATCATTGCCAGCATACAGAAGGCGGGGTCCAGCAACCCCGTGTTCATCCTCGACGAGATAGACAAGGTGACACAGGCCACCGTACACGGAGACCCCGCCTCGGCACTACTAGAGGTGCTCGACCCGGAGCAGAACTCGGCCTTCCACGACAACTACCTCGACGTGGACTATGACCTGTCGAAGGTGCTCTTCATCGCTACGGCCAATAACCTCTCGACCATACCCAAGCCTCTGCTCGACCGCATGGAGGTCATCGAGCTGAGTGGTTACATCACCGAGGAAAAGATTGAGATTGCCAAGCGGCATCTCATCCCCCGCGAGCTGGAGAACACCGGACTGAAGATGCTGAAGGACAAGCCGAAGTTCCCCAAGGCCGTCATCGAGAAAATCATCGAACAGTACACCCGTGAGAGTGGCGTGCGACAGCTGGAGAAGCAGATCAACAAGGCGATGAGGAAGCTGGCATATAAGATACAGACTCAACAGACCCTCCCCCAACCCCTCCCTACAGGGAGGGGAGTGGTTACCATCACCACTGAGAAAACGAATGGTAAAGGTAAATACTCCCCTCCCTCACAGGGAGGGGCCGGGGGAGGGTCTGTTGGTGGAGGGTCTGTTGGGGCTGGTTTTTCTCTT
>JAEEGL013912672.1_pt1 | contig 19576 bp, 29 predicted proteins | sample 9134231 | NCBI WGS metagenome assembly JAEEGL01 (sample SAMN16246548, study PRJNA631951) | gut metagenome | biome: gut microbiome; feature: rumen; material: fiber-attached | host: Bos | place: Iran: Karaj | collected 2018-10 | reverse complement strand
CGTTGATATTGCAACTGAGGATCTGCGCAGTGATTTCGTATATGCTATTGAGAACAGAATCGGCGTCATTTTCATCCGCGCCCTCGAGTAGCTGAGATATGCCGGTCAGCTTCGAGATAAGACCCTTCGTAGGGAGCGTAAGGTTTAGCTTCTCGCCGTTCGGCATCGTAAGGCTCATCACGGGTCGGTTATCATAGTTCAAGAGATTAAGGGATTTTGCGATCTTCATTTTGTACCTCCAAATAAAAACAAGCGGAGAGGCTTTTCGCCTCTCCATAATGTTCGGCCTTATGTGCCGCTCGAGCCGTCGTCGAGCTCTTCGATGTAAACGATGCAGGTGCCGTCATCGTCCAGAGGCGTAGCGGTGAAGGTCGGCTCTATCAGGCTGCCGGCGTCTTTTGCAAACGCTATCGTGATCGGCGAGGTGTTCCTGCCGACAAGCACGACCCAGATGTCGCCGTCCTTGGGGTCGGGATGATGGAAGATAACGAGATAATTGACGTCCTGCTCGTTGCCCTTGCCGCCGAGCTTTGTGACGCGGTAATTCTTTGCAGTCGAACCGCTTCCGGTAGATACTGTCTCGACCTTAGATCGATCGATAAGCGTATGAAGGGTCTCTGCGTTCCACGCGATAAGGCCCGCCTTGAGCGTCCCGTTTTCCTCTACGGTTATGACTTTTACGACGGTACCGTCATCGCTTTTCTCCGTGTAGGTCTCTTCGCTGTACTCAAGCGAAGCGCCGGATTTGATCTTACCGGCCAGTTTGGCGTCTACGCACGACGCCGTCAGCTGAGTTATCCAAGCGCTGGCGGTCTCCGGCAGTGTCCCGGGCACGGCGTCAAGATAAAGATCGCCGCTTCCGAGCGGGATCGTCTTTTTGCTGTTTTTGGGCATTGTTTTTCTCCTTTACTTTTTGAGATAAGTGTAACTATAGACCGTCTGGAAGATCTGCTCCTCCTCGATCCAGATGCGGTCGTTTTTTGACCACGCGAGTTCTGCCGCGCTCATTGCTGCCTCAAGCGCCGCGGCCGCAATCCTCGCCGCGGCATTATTGCTCTTGGTATAGAGTTCGATCGACGCGGTGCGCCTGGTCAGGAGTTCGGGCTCCGCGTCGGGGCCGACGCCCTCGACCGATTCGGAGCAGACTGCATATATCGGCGGCGGGTTTTTCATCCCGGAACGGGTGTCCCTCGTGGTTATGTTCGCGGAGTTCGCGATAGAAACGGGGTCTTTGTTCATGTTTGCTCCTTTACTGCGTTCAAGACGTCGCGCTCGTACTTGGCCTCCACCTCGTCGATCGCGTTTTGCAAAAACGGATTCGGACGGGTATGCCCGCCGTTACGGGTGCGATGCCCGTGGACGAGCAGATGAGTTAAGCGGTAATGCGAGTCATCCAAATACCACGCGTAGACGTTGCCGAACCGCCGCTCTTCTTTGAGACCGCTTTGAATGTGCTTTCGGTAGTCGCCTGTGCGTTTCGGAGCTGTCCGCCGGGTTATGCGCGCGAGTTCTTTTACAGCGGACACTCCGGCCTCATTTACGCGTGCGATGACCTGACCGTGATACTCCTTGAGCAGACCGCCGAGAGCGTCGGAGAATCCAAAACCGTCTACGCGAGGCATACTGTCACCTCCCGCTCACAGGTCAGTTCCGTCTTGCCGCCGCGCTCATAAGCACGCCGGACACGGAAGGTCAGACCGTCGAGAGTATCGCGCAGGAGCTCCTCTCCGTTATAATCCCGAGTCCACATACGGTAGGCTCTCTCAGCCTTGTAGCCTTCTGTCTGCGCTGCAAACTCCGCCGCGCGGGCTACGGAGACCCGCGCGGAATACGCGTAAGAAGGGACAGCGGAGGGGACGAGATCCCCGTTCTCGTCCTCCTCTGTATGCCGAAGCTCTATAAGACGATCAAAGTACTCATTCGTCGGCATCCTTGAGCCCCTCCTTCATGAAGCGCTGCACGATCGCGCGGCGAAGCTCCTCGGAATATCCTCCGGGAGCGTCGCGGTGCTGTATCTTCTGCTTCGCGGTCTCTGCTGCGAGCCAGATATCGTCTTCTTCTCCGGTAAGCTTGATTCCCTTTCCCCTGAGCTCCGCGACTGCAGCCGTGAGCATTAAGCGCCATTCCTCCTCCTGTGCGATCGGGATGGGCAGGCCGGCGCGGTCGAGCCGTGCTTTGAGCAGTGCAAAAGCGCGCTCATAATCAAACGGTGCGCTGCTCATATTCTGCCTCGCTTAGTTGGTCTTGGGGACGGACTGAACGTAGCCGGTACCGACCACGTTGCCGTGAGAGTCAAGCTCCGCGACGGTGATCCACGCGCCGTCCGCGGCGGTGATCGCAGTGCTGCCGGAGGTGAGATCTGCCCACGTGCTATCAGTCGCGGTGCCGATGGCGGGGCCGTTAAGGCCGAGCTTGTACTTGAGAGTGTTGGTGTTGACGAGCTTCCCGGATACGGTGAGCACGGTCTTACCGACCGCGGAACCGGCCGCGGCGGTCACGGTGAGGGTGTTCAGATCCGTATTCGCATAGTCGGGCTGGAAGCTGAGAACGGTGGTCGGGCTCGTCCCGCCGATGCCGATCACGGCAAAAGCCGACGGGCAGAGGGGCATGCCGTCCGCATACGCGACCGCCTTATATACGCGCGCGTTCTCGAGGAAGAACGGGATATCGCTGTTGTCGACCTCGCCGCCCTCACGGTCGCCGTAGCCGTAAAGGTCGAAGAATCCCACGACGATGTTGTTGTCGGGAATGAAATCGAGCTCTTCGACTACACCCTTAAGGATGGGCATATAGTCGGTCCCGTCCTGATTCGTGCCGACCGCAAGCACGTTCGCGAGCGTCGCTTCCGCATCAACGGAGGCGTGAGTGGTGCTGTTCATGCACCAGACGATGCCGTGAGGAGTCGGGAACCTCTTCTTCTTGAGGGCCTTCTTCGCGAGAGCCAACTCATAGAAGAAATTCGCGCCGGTCTTATCCGCCGCGATGGTGATGATGTTACTGGAGTGCAGATCCTCCCACGGATACGAGATGCACTCGTCGGTCGGCTCGCTCGTCTGAGCAAGGCGCGTTACGACTCCGAGCGGCATCTTGACATTGGTGCCGTAAAGGATAGCCTTGTCGGCGCCGACGCCTATCGCGTTGATGAGGCCGTCCATGATCTCCGCGCCAAGATCGACTACGGAATCGCTGGCGAGGTAGATCTTCGGGATCTTAATGTATGCGCCTACTGCATAGACGTCATACTCGACGTCATTGAAGCCGAGGCTCGAGGCGTTGAGATGATCACACGCACCGATCCACACGGCCTCGGGGACGGCGCCGGTCATGGGCTGACGGCCGGTGCCCTTGATCTTGCGGTACCTTACGTACTTAAGGAGCTTGCTCGCTCCGGGGAGCTCCTCGTGCAGGACGTCGAGCCAGCTTTCGGGCATGGTTTTGTCGAGGTTTTCGACGCTGCGGCCCTGATTGCCAAGAGCCTGCACGGTCTGGATAAACCTCTTCGAGTCCTCACGGGTCATGAATTTTTCGAGCGCTTCGCGGGTACGAAGCGCGGCGGACCTAAACCTGGGCATATAGTTGATTACCTCCTTGGTATTGTTCTGCGCCGGAATCGGCGCGGGATCAGGTTCGTTTCTTTCTTCGATCTCGGCGATCTGCCTGTTGAGATCGGCGACTATCCCATCAAGCCTTTCCTGCTCGGCGGGATAGCCGGATTCTTCCGCGTCAAGAGCCACGGCGTCTGCCTCGAGCTGCGTTACTGCGGAGTCGATCTCCGCCCTCACGCTGTCGGGAGCGTCGTCCGGAAGCTCGTTGTTGCGCTTATCAAGCTCGTCCTGCTTCTCTTTGAGAGCCGTACGCCTCGCCGCGAAGTCGGGCTTGTTGTCGCGATGTGCATTTGCTGCGATGATCGCAGCGTCGAGCTGACTGCGCAGCTCAAGAACCTTTAAGGGCATTTTTAATCCTCTCTTTCATGCGGAGTTTCCATAGCCTCGCGCGGGCGGTCTCGTCGCTCCGCGCCTGAGCGCTTGTGGCCTGGTAAGCGGGGAAAGTGCACACTGAGCACTCATAGAGCTTGATCTTCTTGATGACGTAGCATACGCAGCCGTCAGAACGGTACTCGATAGCATCGTCGAGAATGTCGAAGCCTATGGAGCATCCCGTGACGTCTCCGCGTTTAACACGGGCATAGCCGTCCATAGCGGCGCGGTCTTCCGTGTTTATGACGGTCTCACCGTCAAGGCCCTCGTTCTCGACAATATAGAGCTTCGCGGTGCTGTTTCCGGACCGGCCCAGAACTATATCCGAGTTGTGATTCCACAGCACGCGAATATCGTCTCCGATTGTATCGTCCATTGCACGCGGATCGATGCGCTCAAAACAATTTTCCCCAAGCGGATAAAGACCCGTGAACGTTGCGAAACGGCAATGCAGCCGCGGCGCCTCGTTATCCTTTGGCTCTTCCGCTCTCACGAGCGCGTTTTCGTAAAAGCGTCTTTCCACTACTCGTTTTCACCTCCTCCCTTTTTCCCTTTAATTTCTTCTGTTTCCCTGCGTCCTTGACCGGGATATAGTTTTCAAGGGCTTTATACTCATCGAGGCCTTCCGCGGCATCGAAACCGATCACGCTTCGGATCTCGTTTCCGTTGAACACTCCACGGTCGAAGCCGGTCATGAGGAACGTCCTAAGCACGTTGAGGTCGTACTTCATGACCTTGAAGAAGTCGATCACGTAGTGCCACTCGGGCTTTATGAGCAGGACGCGCGTAAGCTCCTGCTCGATCGCTTGAGTGATGGGTGGGATCGTGGTCGATATACAGAGGTTCCATTCGTCACGGTTGAACTCACCGGCGCCCAAAACAAAAGCCGGCACGCCGATTATGGCGGCTGCCAGCTTGGTGTCAATCTCGAGCGATTCGGGCACTGCGAGATCTTTAAGGCTCATGGGCCGGAGCTCCTTCACGTCGAAACCCTCTGCGGGGATTATCCACGGCTGACCCGCGGCCTTGCGTTTGAGATATACTCTCTCGATCCTTTCGCGGCCCTCTTCCGTCTGCAGCTCTTCTATGAGCTCCTTTACGCCGACTATGATGGGCGGTACAGGATTCTGCTTGAGGCTTTCGGCCGTCGCCTTCGTCTGCGCGAGCGAGCGTGATATTTGACTGAGCGGCGCGGAGAGGCCGCGGCCGCGCCACGGCTTCTCGGGATCGGGATTGTAAGTGAAATTGAGTATTTCGCCTCGCTCGTATTTCCTGCTTTTGTATCTGAGCTCGCAGTCGTACTCTCTGTCCGTCATCTCGACGGAATCGTATGGCAAGGGCCGCAGCTCCGTAAGGAGTCCCTTTTTGGTGATCGGCAGTACGTATGCATTGCCGTGCGTGATCATATCCGTCACGATCTTTTGCATCCAGAGCTGACGGGATATAATCGGACTTGGGGATATGTCGACGAGTCGGGCGAGCTCGTTATGAATGCGCTTGTCGGCTTTTTCCCCGTTCTCCATCAAGTGGATCGGCATGATTGAGACGAGCTGAGCTATGCGCATTATCCCGGTCTGTATCTCCGGGCTTTTGTCAAGCGTGATATAGCCCGACGGCAGGACGCCGTGTTTGAGACTCGTTAGGTACTCGAGCAGGATCTCCCCGGCCGTCGGAGACGTATCCGCAGGTTCGCATATCTGTGCGGGAGGCGCCTGCGAGCGCGTATGAAAGATCCTCCCGAATGTTTCAGTTATCTTTCCCATTTATCCTCCTTAATCGATGCTGTAATTTTTGAGCTTGGGCTCAGGCCTGCTCGCGGCCTCAGCCTCCGCTTTGGTCTTCCTGATCTCGGCGAATACCGTCGCGTCGAACGGGTCGATCTTCAGCTCCTCGTCGCGTTTGGAATACTGCACGAGGTTGTCGTGCTTCAGAACCGCGAAGACGTTCTCGATCGCGTATTCTAAGGCCGGGTTATGCAGATAGTAAAACTTCCCAAGCAGCATCTTGCGTTCGATAGACTTAAATCCGCCCGATTTGTCGTCAAAGTACTGGGGCTGGTCGTAGATTGCGAAGCCCGCGGCCTTCATGGCCGGATAGAACTCCGCAGAGAAGCGGACGTCGTATCCTATGGAATCGATGGCGAAGCCCTTGTTCTGCATCATGACAAACCACTCAACAACGTCGTTGTGATTTATGACCGCATCGTTGCAGATATCGAGCACTCCGTCATCTTGCCAACCGTAGACCGGTATCTGCTGTCTGTCGATCTTCTTTTCGACCTGAGTGCGCGGGATCCACGAGTGCACGATCGCTATATCTACGCCGTCATAGGTGCCTACGAGCGCCGCGCTGGTGAGGTCATGCAGCATGGATAGGTCCGCACCGCCGTACCACTTGATTGGCAGTTTTGAAAGCTCTTCGAGCGTCCAGTTGTACCTGCTGTCCGAAGCGCGGAAGCCCGCGACGTCGAAATAGCTTTTTACCATGCTCGAGAAGACGTTGCACCTTTTCGCAAGGAAGTCCGCTCTGCTGTTCGGGTCGTTCTGGGCTTTATATGCCGCGGCCAGTATCTCCGCAGGCCTTACCGATACACCCCAGTTCGGGTTGCACCCCTCAAGGACGTCGGGATTGGTATAGTCCACGAGACCGGTCTCCGGATCCTGATCTGCGCGGCAGATATACGCGAACAGCTGCTCGTCGCGGAAGATATCCTCGAGCACGCGTACGCAGTATTCGACCCGGTCCTGGCAATAACGGAAGGACGATTTTCCGGCTGTAGAGATCGCTATGCAAAGCTTGTTGGTATACGCTATGCCCGCCTGCTGGATGACCTCGTAGCGCGTCGCGTTTTCATAGGTGTGGACCTCGTCGCAGATCTGAATGTTCCCGATGAAGCCGTCCTGCTTTGATGCATCGCCGGCAAGCCCGACGATCTGTATCGAGGCTTCGACGTCGCCCGCTGCGTTTTTGAATTCGCGGTAGATCGAGTTTTCGACGTTGTTATTGCGGACGCGGTACTTTTTGATATCACCGGCCTTCTTGAGGTTGAATATGATCTTGCCGATGATCTCGGTGGATTGCTTCTGGCCGACTGAAACGATATGCAGTTTCGAGCCGGAACGTCTGTTGAGTACTGTGAGCGACTGGCCGAGATCCGAGATGAAGGTCGTTTTGCCGTTTTTCCTCGGGATAAAAATAAACGCCTCTTTGAAGCGGCGTTCGTTTGTCCCGGCAATGTAAAACCCGAGCAGGTTGTAGATTATGAATTTCTGCCAAGGCTCGAGTACGATCGGCTTTCCCAAGAGGCTCGTACCGTCCGGCGCTTCGCCCTCGGAATGATAGCAGCAGCTCTGCATATATCCGATGACGAATTCCGCGTCGGAATGACGGATCTCGTATGCCGGGTTCTCGAGATCCCGAAGAAACCGCCTGCAGGTGAGCTTCAGCGTCTTGCAGGCTTTTCGCTCACCCGATACGACCTCCTCCGCGTATCGTTTGGCCGTGAGCCAATTCGGCCATACGACGCTATTCGCCGCCATGATCTCCTATGCCGAGCAGTGCTTCAAGGCGGCGGGTCACTTCATCGCCGCTTTCGGGTTCTTCGGCTTTTGTGCCGATCTGCCCGTCCATGATTTTCCGATTCGCCCTGGGAGTAAGTCCAAGAGCCTCTCCGTAGGCGAGGAGGTCCTTCCGGTCCGATTCGATCGTCGTGACGAGCGGGCTTTTCTTCATGCCCTGCGAGCTCGGGATGCTGCAGACCGAGCCGCCCTTCCTATATGCGGCGAGCTGACGTCGGTAATCGATGAGCGTGTCAACGTAGATCGATATCGCACCGTCGTACTCGGGCCGATACGTTCCGAGCTGGGTCATCATGGCGACGACCTCGGCCGTTAGCCTTTTGTGCGATGTACGTGTCGGCATTCTGCCGCCTCCTTTCGCAGGGTGTTTTTCGGGTGAAAAGTGCGTCCGTCTCAAACGTGCCCGTGCGCACGCGCCAAAATGTAGCTTTTCCCCCAAGCTCAAAAATTGAGATTTTCCGCAGAGTTGGAAAAGTGGCCCTCTACCGGTCTCCCCAGCCGATCAACGATATCGTTTCGGAGAGAGGGGGGGATGCCGCGGCGCGCGCCCTTTTTCGTCGTGGGCCTCGTTGTGACAAGCCGCGCAGAGCGGCTCGCCGTTCGCGGGATCGAACGCAAGGTCAGGCCTTGCCTTGCGCGGAATCCGGTGATGTGCTACGGTCGCCGGAGTCCTGCGTCCGAATCTCAAACAGCGCGCGCAGAGCGGACGCCCTTGCCCGTCATGCTTCGCTTGCGCGAACACCTCTGCGCGCCATGCTTTGTACTCGGGCAATTTATAAAACGGGTCGTTGGGCATATTCCCTCCTTTGTGATGCCCGCCGCCCCATCCGCCCGCCTCGCGATTCGCTTGTTGCAGGCACAGAAAAGAGCCGCCGGGTCTCCGGCAGCTCTTCACGGTATAATTATATCACATCTAATAGTGCAAAGCAGTGCACGTTTTTATACTTGCTCGGTTACATATGCCCTCAAAGCATCTTGCAGGATCTGCGAAAAATTCAGCCCCCTTTCAAGCGCCGCGGCATTAAGCCATGCCGGAAGAGTTACCGTACGATTAACGGATCTATTGTTGTGAGCCTGCCTGATCGAAGGCATATACACGTCGATCAGTACGGTGCGCTCGTTGTCTGCGGTAACGATAGAGTTCAGGGATGAAGGCGCGGGAATCGCCTCTCCGTCCTCTTCAAGCCCTACAAGGACACAGCCGAGAAGTTCACGGGCAGAGGCGAAAGCATCGTCGTCGGATTCGCCGCTTGTGGCGACGTCAAGATCCGGAAATACAACTGAAATCTCCTCACCTTCTTCATAGCCGAATACCGCAGGATAATAATAACGATCTACTTTTTTCATTTTGTTTTCCTTTCTCCGATTTTATGCTTCGGGATTCGGGGCTACCTGAATCGTAGCCCCGACTGTCTTTCTATCGAATCAAGCGTTTTTCTCGGAATGTCTTTATCCGGATGCTTGACTGTCGTTCGCCCTTTCTTTGTCGGATGCTTGAATTGGTGGTGACTTCCGTTGGTCGTTACCTCGTACCATCCATCCGCTTCAAGGGCTTTGATGACCTCTGTGGAAGAATAGCTTTTCATGTTTTGCCCTCCTGACAATGATATTATAACAAATATAATTATATTTGTCAATACAAATAACAAATATATTTGTATTTGTTATTGCATAAAGTTGTTTATTCTCGTTTCATTCCACAGCTTTTCAAAGTGAATGAGCGCGCGGCCGTGAAGCGTTATCGCTTTCCGCCGCGACATATACATACGGTCGGCGACTGCATCCCAACTCAAGGGCCTGTTATCGGATCGCTCACGGTATGCCAGATATTTGAGCCGCAGGCACTTGGCCTCGTCCGCATCGTCCATTAATGCGATCAGCTCGATGATCTCCGTCTTTGCAGCGGCATAGCGTTCAGCGCGGCGGCGCGCTTTCTCCTTCGCTTTTACAAGGCGTGCGACAGCGCCGGAAAGGTCGGACGATTTCGACCCGTTCCTTACCTTCGTCCCGGAGTATGTCGGCGTGATACGCATTATATCGCTTTCAAGGCTCTTGTAGTCCAGTAATGCATTCTCTGCGGCGAGGTCAAGCTCGCGCACGGAGAGCAGGACGTCCTTGATATGTGTCATCTTCTTCATCTTCTCCTCCTCATGCGGGCATAGATATAGACGCCCGCAACATACTCGGAATACTTGATCTCAACGCCTGTGAGCGTATAGTCGGGATAGAAGCGCTCGAAAAGCTCTCGGCCGGATTCGTCAGCATCCTTCGCGAGCCGATGAGCGCGGCGGCGCGATACCTTGGTATCGGCAGTTGTCACGCGCGGCGGCTTCAAGTTTTTCGAGGCTGCCCAGCGGCGCTTCCCTTTTGACCGAGGCCCGCACTTGATGAGATACAGCGCGGCACCGGCAAAGCCTCCGTCCTGATCGGGCTGCAGCCTGTCGCTGTTCGCGCGGCCGCGGTTCCACAGTTTTTCGGCGGTGTCGCGATCCATGCCAGACATTATCACATGATGATGCCCGCGCTTCTCGACGCCCTCCTCGTCGGCGTACTCGATCGAGTAGACGTATTTGAGCTCGCTCATGCCGTGCTTCCGGCGGTAATTCCTCACGCGGCGGAAGTAATTGGTGATATCCTTATAAGCAACGTCGCGTGTCGGTAGATGATTATCGTCGTAAGTGAGATCGAGCCGGATATCCTCGGTCGTGAAATTCGCATTAACAAGGCGAACGAGTTTCTTCTTCGCGTTTTTGTCGTTCAAAGCTTCCTGCGCCTTCCGGGTCTTCTTTGACTTCCGTGCGGCCTTAGCTTCCGCGGCGGTATTCCAGATTGGGAATATCTCGACGTCAACGATCTCGCCGGCCCTTACAGTCTTACAGCGATAACAACCGACATTCCCGGGACGGAGCACGTTGTCGGCTCCGTTCACGCCGTCGACGGTCTGGTCAAAAAGATCGAGAAATTTTTCTGCACTGAACTTCTTCATCGTTATCCTGCTTTCCGGGGTTAAGACCCCGGACCCCCCGAGTTATATGTGATCGTGGTAGCGCGGGGCGCTGCACTCACCTTCATCGCTGATTTGTTAATACCCCATACAAGGACGGTCAAAGGACCCGCGGCCCTTGTTTTATATTTCTGAAACGCGCATCCGCGGCGTTATCAGATATTCGGGCGGAGGCTCGATGAGCATGTATCCTTTCTTAATATAATAGGGGTAAGGTTCTTTGCTGAGCTCGTTTAACGGGACGAGCTTCCCGCGCCAGGATGGAATAACGTGAGGGACGCCGTCATAATCGCGGACGATTACGGTCACGTTGTTCTGCGAGGCACTGAATTCCATATAGGCGCCTCTGTGAGGAATGCATATCAAACTACGCCATTTTTGGGCGTTGGGCACCTTTAAAAGTACTTTATAGTAAGGATTGTGAAAAAAGTCTGCGCTCCCGTCCGGATAGACCTTTCTCGGAACGAGCCCCTCGGTCTCTTCGATCACCATATCGATCTCGAGGCCGTATTTTTCACATACCTGATTAACGAGCCTTTTCATTTGTGGTAATACCTGCATAAGCGCCTCCTGATAAGGAAATGGATCCGGGAGCGGGATTCGGCCCGCACTTGCGGGGATTGAAGATCCCCGCGCTCTGCCTTTGAGCTATCCCGGCATAAGGTTGGCGCGGTATTGTACTCCGCCGCGCCGCGGATCTATGGAGGACTGCAGCCTATGACAGTGACTGCCTTGAGTTATAAGCTCGAGCCGAAGGCTTTGAGCGCCTTCCCGAGCTTGTCGGCCGTTTCGGGATCCGTTTCGCGGATACGGCCTATCATGCCGCGGAGCTTGGCCGCTGCGCTCTGCACGTCGTCAAACAGGGCCTTAAAAGCGGCGACGTCGGGGTTCGCGGTCTTGAGCTTGCGCTCGGCTTCCGCGAGGCTCGCCTTCGCCGCGGCCTCGGCGTTCTTCGCCTTTATGGCCTCGGCAGTGGCCTTCTCGGCTTTCTTTCGGGCTTCTTCAAGCTCCTTCTGCGTCTTTTCCTCCGCGGCCTTTTTTGCCGCGGCCTCAGCTTCCTTTCGGAGCTTGTCGAGAGTCGCCTTCGGGATCTTCGGATTCTTTTCGGCTTCCCTTAGCTTTTCGCGGAGCTCATCCGCGGCGGCCTTCTCACGGTTGACCTGTTGGGTCATATGCTCGAGCTCGCCGGCGAGGTGTTCCGCGTCGCTTGCCTTTTTGAGCGCATCTTGTGCCGCGGCCTCGGCCTCCTTGTATTTGGCATAGGCCTCGTCTTTCAGCTGTTTTTGCATTTCGGCCATCTTGAGCGCCTTGTCGCGCTCTTCGATAGCGGCTTTGAGTTCCTTGACCGAGAGCTCGTCCGCATGGACGTTTTCCGCGAACTCCTCGCGCTCCTCGGACGGTACCGCGATGAGCAAAAGTGCTTTAGAATACGGCAAATTCGCAAACGTTTGTGAATTTAACTGCGCTCCGAAAAGGGAGGTTTGAGCGGATCCGTACTCGTCGTATAACCGCATAAAATTGTTTGCAGAGGACTGCGAGAACTCGACCTCGTTTCTGAGCCATTCGCCCCAAGCTCCGTGAGGAAGCGCGTGCTTCGCCTCGTCGAGGCGCCGGCCGATCTCGACCGCATAGAGCAGCGCCATCGTTTGAGCCTGCTTCCTAAGCTCCTTGATCTCCGCGGTTATGACGCCGATCTCACGCGCCGGCTGCTGCTGTCTGACTTCTATTGCGTTTTCCATTTCTATCCTCCTTGATGTGCTTGAGCCACTTTTCCTCAAAAGCTTTGACCTCGGGCGTACGCTCGCAGTTATGCAGGCCGCGGTTCTGGATTACCTTTCCGTTTCTATACTCGAGTGTGAAGAACGGGGTCTCCGGAGCGTCGATGCGACGGATAAATAAGATGTTTGTAAGACCTTTTGCGACGCTGTCAGCGTACGTCGCGACGCAGTGGCAGAGCTCGCGGCCTTCTATTATCAGCTCACTGGCGGAGCGTGCCGGCCGTATGAAGAGCCCCAGCTTTTCGTCAGTGTATTCGAGCGCCCGGGCTTCCTTTGCCTGTGCTTTAATGGCGTCGTTTTTTGCCTTATCTTTCTTGGATTGATACTTCTTCATTGCGCGGTCGTGTGCCGCTCGGAGATCCCTTGGAAACATGATCTCCGGGCTCACTCGCCCCTCGGATCTTATCGTCATCCGCCAGTAGTCGACGAGGTACTGGAAGTCGAATATGCGCTCTCTGTTTTTGAGCAGACAGTACCGAACCAGTTTCCCGAACGGCGGAGCGACCTCCTTGTATATGTCTTCCGTGAGGAACAGATTGAATTTCGCAGCCTCTCTGTCGTTTACGGTCAGGACCTCCTCGGGGACGTCTGCCTTCATTCGTCGCGCCATGCGGTAGATATACGCGGTTTCCGGGCCGATCCTGTCCGCATACATGCTCAGGAGCTCTTTTTCAAGGCCTATGATTTCATGGGGCTTTATCTTTTTGAGATCCATCAAACGCCGGGCCGCCGCGTAAACGGTTCCGTTTCCTCCTACGGGCGCGGCGCTTATGAGCTTGTACATATACTCGGGATATGTTTTCGCGACGTTCTCGACGATAGGCGCCTTCGCCCAAAGGTCGAGATAGGTCTCTGGATAGATCCAATCGTCATCGCCGCCGCGGCGAAGAACGGCTATAAGGCCGTCGTTGAATTCCGGAGTGCCTTCGAGTTCCCGGGGATTCCAGTAAATGCGTCTTTTCTTAAACCCGCCCATGTACTCGCTGAATTTTGACAGCATATTCCAAGACGGGGTCATATAACGCGCCTGACCGAAATACTCATATCCTGTCGCACTGAACATCCTGCCGTCGACCTGAAAGCATGCGCGGACTCTCTGGCAGCAGAACTCCTCGTTCCCGTCTCTATCGGTCGTTTTGATCAAATTCCAGTTGATGATGACAGTATGACCGTGCACGCTCCGCAGCTCGACGGCCGGCCTTTCGAGGCTTGCCAAGGTCATGTGTTTGAGTCGGGCAAAGCCGTAGACTGTGCTTGAGCAGCCGCAAACGGGACAGCGATACGTATCCCCCGACGAGATGACTTTCCCGCGGTCGTCTATGAAGCCGTATTCGTCCTGCGGTAAGCCGTAAGCCGCTCTGCAGCACGATCCGTCATACTCGAGTTTGAAGTACGGGAATATGTATTCCTCGCGGCAATGGCCGCATGTGACGCCCACGGCCTTGACCGACTTCCCGCTTTCCTCGTCGCGTACAAATTTGGATCGGAAGACGGATCTCATGTTTTCGTAGGGCTCGGCCATAAAGTCGTCGACGACCCGCCGGCTCGGCACCCTCGGGATCTCGGCGAGGACAGCTTCGGCTTCGGCCTCGCGCTCTTGTTTGCTCATTCTCATTTCAGGCGCCTCCTCACAGGAACGACGAAAGGTCGATATAATCCTCACGCGGCAGCTCCGGCGCCGCGGCGGCTTCCGGAGCGGGCAAGCCGTAGAACTCGTGGAGGAGCTTGTCGGCGACGCTCGGACTGATGCAGAACGACGTTCCCTTATGGTTCTTGTCTGCGTATTCCTTGAACTTCTTCTCGGCCGCGGCAAGGCTCATTTCCGGGATCTCGAGATCGTGCTCGAGCAGGTCCGCCGCGACGGGGTCGCGGGCGGCGATATCCTTGAGCTGCTCGCCGATCGTCCAACGCGGCTCGTCTTCGTGCCCTTTCTGCTGAGCGGCTATCAATTCTTCCAGTCTTGTCATAGTCATATCCTCCTTAAATGCGTTAAATGGGTTTCGGTTCCTTTGAGTCGTCCTGCAGGATCAGGTTCGCGAGCTTGTCCAGCGGACATCGGAAGCATTGCGCGTCAAGCATAAATTGTCTGCGGCACTTTTTCCCGTACATCTCCTGGTATTTGCAGTAGTCGTCACAGATTTTCGAAATGAGATCGTATGATTCGTGTTCGATCTTCCCGAGCTTGTTTATTGCGGCGGGAACGTCCGACGCGTTAATGCTGTAGCCCTTCTTCCCCTCGCGCTTCGTGTAGGTTTTCATTCATCTTCCTCCTCTTCACCGATAAGGCCCATCTGATATGCCTCCTGTTCTGCACGCTCCTCATTGTTCGCCATTCTGACAAGGCAATGGGCCTGAAGCTCTTCGAGTTCTTTTGCGAATATCACGAGGTTTACGGATACGGGCATTATGATCCCTAAAAGAATGAATCCGCTCTTGACCGCTATGTACTGTCTTCCGGAGCCGTCCGTACGCTCGTATAACTCGAAGCCGTTTTTTTCATCCGTGAACGGCACGAGATACCGGCTGTTGAGGAAAAGCGCTCCCTGCTGCGTCTTGAGAACGCTGAGGACCCGGCCCTCGAAGATGATCTCCATCGGCGCCTTATTGATAAGCATTTCGCCCGCCGTGCTGTCGTCAAAAGAGACGCCTGCGGGTATAGATATCTCGCTGATCGTAAAGTCTTCCCGCTTTTCGGCCGGAATCTCGAAGAGGGTGCAGAGCGCATTTTCGTCGAGTTGAGGCATATTATTGATAGGATAGAAGCAGCTTCCGCTGCCGATCCACTGAGTACCGCCAACGCGGACGGTAATGATCCTCTTCTCCCGTTTGAGGATACGGCCTATCTTGCTGAGCTTCATACGCGATCCCCTTTCTGTTCATCCAAAGGGCGGAATTTGTGGAACAGCCGCCATAAAGGACTCTTTTTCGCCCACGTTTCGAGCCGGTCGATACGGCTGTTGGACTTTTTGTCCGCATCGTCGAGTCTGAGGAATCCGATCTCGAGATCGGAGGCTATTTGCAAAATCCGGTTGGTTTCATATTCCGGCCGCTTTACTTCTTTGAGAAGATCGCTGCACATCCTTATCATCGTATGACACTGGTTCTGCAGCTCGGTGTTCTGCGCGGTGAGCTTGTCGATCTCGACGTAGGCCTTCCGGAGGTTTTCCGCGGCCCACTCGAGCTTTTCAACGCTTATGCTGACGTTCGTATCGGGCGCGGGCTTTTTCGCGGCGGACTCGGCCGCCTCCGGAAGCCTTTTGAGCTTGTGCTTGACGGACGATTCGGTACGGTCCAGCGCCGCGGCGATCTGCCTTTCGGTGCAGCCGGCGTCGGCAAGTGCTCTTAACTGTTCGACCTCTTCGGGCATCCATTCTCGTTTCATGGTCCTCACCCCTCTATGATCTCGTCGAGGCTCTGCAGGATCTCCTCGATCTGCTCGTTCACTGCCTCCATGATGTCGATTGCGGTATACATCTCTTCGCCCCTTGCCGTCCCCTGCAGGGATTCGGGCATGTTTTCGTAGGCGTTTTCCTCGTCCTCGAGCGCTGCGCTTATGATCTCCTGCGCTCTCGTGATCGCCCCGGCGGCGCTCTTCAGTTCGTTCCTTCGTGCCTTGTTCATACGGCGGCCTCCTTTTTAATGGCTGTGGGTTTGATGGGCTTTTTGATGACGCGGGCCGCGGCCCTTGCCTTTCGGCAGTCGCAGCGCTCCCCGGGATCGAGCCGGGCGCCGCAGTATTCGCATGTGCGGCCGTAGTGCCTTTTCATGACGTCGCGCCTCCTTCGCGTTTTTGTTTGCTTTTCTTACTGTCCTTCCTCCGGGCCGGAGAGCATTTCGATTTCCTGTTCGGCGACTGGCTGCTTGCCCACTCAGCCATGGATCGCACGAGCACCCGGCCGTCCGGGGCCGTCTTGATGCTGCCATCTTCGATCAGCTTGTAGACCGTTGCCGGCGAGCACCCGAGAATCTTTGCGGCGGTCGTTTTCGTGACGATCTCACCGTACTGCTCCGTCCATGCCTCGGCGGCTGTACGGGCCCAGCGGCTTCTCATCCATTCGTTGTTTGCCTTCTGGAGCTTCGAAAGCATCACCTGCATCGAGCGGATGAGCTCGTCCATTGCGTATTCATTCGTCATAGCTTCCATATTGCGCATCCTCCTTTTCTGTGCTATACTGTTATTGGGTAATTTGCCTGCCGCTTCCCGTGCGCTGCTATCGCCGGGGCGGCTTTTATTCTGTCGGCAGATCGGGGATCGGCATCCAATACCGGAATGAGCATCCGGGCTTGATGTCCTCTTCCCGGAGACCGTGCAGCCCATTGAACCAGAGCGTCCCTTCCTGCGTTTCCGCCATTATGATCCGCTGAGTCACAATGATCAGGCAGCCGTTCTGCCCGCGGATCAGACATGGCAGCGTCGGCTTTTTCTCCTCTACGGAGTACCATCGTACCCCCCCCGATTTACATTTCGCCTGTTTTGAGGCCGGAGCCTTGTCGGCGTCCGGTCCGTCCGCGGGCTTGTCATAGTCGCTCATCAGAGCCTCGGGGACGATCTCGAGCGCCGCGGCGAGCTTCCGAATGTTTTTCTCGGACGGCTTCAGAGCTCCGCGCTCGTATTTTGATATCGTCGCGGGATCGATCCCGCACCGTGCGCTGAGGCCGTCGAGACTCAGCTCGTGCTTCTTCCGCTCGTCGCGGATCTTTTCGCCTGTGGTCATTTACATTCCTCCTATGCTAATTGACATATTTTCGATGAGCCTGTTTCAGGTCCTCTTCAGCAATATCCAGATAGATCTGTGTAGTGCCGATGTTTGCATGTCCAAGCATTTTTGATACAAGCTCTATCGGCATCCCCTTCCTCAGAGCGAAAGTTGCACACGTTCGTCGGAATCTATGCGGATGGCAATCTGTCACTCCCGCCTGTCTTCCGAGCCTTCTGCAAAAACTCTCGATCGACCCTTTATCTTGCGACCCATCAGCGCAGACGAGTGAAGGGTTCTTGTACCAATCGTATCTGGCTTTGCTTAATCCATCGCTGAGACCGATGCATTTGGGGAACAAGTATGGATTCTTGTCCTTTCGCTCGGCAAGATAGCTTTCTATAGCGAGAGCAGCTTTCGCGTTCAAATAGACTGTGCGGTATTTCTGTCCTTTACCGAGGATTTGAATAGCATCATCAATTACGTCTTGTTTCTTGATGCTGACAAGTTCAGATACACGACATCCGGTACTAAGTAAAAGCTCAAATATTGCCCGTTCACGTTCCGTGTGCAATTTCTGCCGAAGGCGTTCTAGCTCCATATCTGAAAATGCTTTTTTCTTTTCAACCGGCCCTTTTATCTTCTCAACTCGTAACATTGGATTCTTTGATATAATCTCGTCTTTCAGTAAAAAAGCGAAGAAGCTTGACAGTGCCAATCTGTCATTGTTTACAGTCACCTTTGAGAGATTCATGCTTAAGCGCTTTGCGAAGAATACTAGCAGATCATCTGCGCTGATTTCGTCAGCGTTCTTACCGATATATGCCAGCGCATAACGGATGGACCCATCATAGTGATGGAGAGTTCGCTGGGTACATCCGGCAACAGCCTTTGACGCAATGAACCGACGAATAAGTGATTCGTTCCTCGTTTCACGATAGACTGTGAGAGCTTTTTCAGCTCGTGTCACCTCATAATCGTCAAGGATCAGAGCCAGTCGGTATTTACTTTGTTGTGGATCAGATCCCAAGTCGCCAAAGAAGATGCTTAATCTATCCATGAGTTCAGCTTTGCAGTTCACTGTTCTTTCCTCCCCGAATAACTTTTCGCATTATCTCGATTTGCTTGAGAGTTTCCCACCGTTCTGTAAACCACATAGGTGTAAACCAGTACTCTTGCCCTTCCTTTGCAACCGGCAGTAAAGGGTCTCCTACTATTGGATTGCACAATGAATCTCCTACAACAACATAACCTGCACACCCCAACAAGGTCAGTTGGATATAGCACATCATCGCAGTAATTCGGTCTATGTCCTGCGCTACAAAAACTACAGACTGCTGATAGTTGATCCCGCGTTTCTTAAGCTCGTTTGCCGCAGCAATCAGCGTTGCGCCTGCACCGCAGGCACAGTCGTTTACCGCGATCCATCCTCTCTCCCTAATATCGGCAAGAGAGGTTTTCGTGTCGACGGAAATGCTCGACATCATCTGACAAACGCTGTATGGGGTAAAGAATTGCCCTTTCCAGTGATTCCCAAGACCGAGATTCATGTACAGCTTACCAAGAAAATCCTGTTCCGGGTTTTCATCTAAAGCTTTTACGATAAGGACGAACAGCTGCATAAGTGCTTTTTTCCCAATTCGATGTTCGCAAGTCGAAAACTCCATTTCCCGGACCTGGCGTCTTTGACTGTCATTCTCGGTTGAATTTGCTATGGAGAGCGCAATCCCGGTAATGACGTCTGCCCACACTTGCCAATCACTCCTTAATGTGCAGAGATTTTGAAACAGTTTGATAAACTCCTTTGAATAATCGTTCGGAGCTTCACTCATTCTTTCTCCTTTCGTCGCGGATCTTCTCGCCTGTGGTCATATCTGCCCTCCTGTCAGTATTTCTTTCCATGTCGATATGGGCGGCTTGCGTTATATTCCATCTTGAAACTGATTATTCTCTCAAGGTCTATGTGCAAGGCACCGCATAAATCTGCTATCCTGATGACTGCATCGGCAAGCTCCACTCCATAGCCTTCCGGCTTTTTACTTATTGCCTTGCAGTAGGTATCAGGTTCGTCAGGATTCCACACGCGGCTGCCGCATTTCACTCCGGGATTTCCTTCCTCAACACACATTCCGCCGTTGTTACACGGAAAATATAAAGGCGGTCGTGCTGCTCTATCCTCTTCAAGAGCTTCCGACAATTCGGAGTGGATCAACGCGATAGCAGTCCCGAATTCAGGTCTGTTTTCCCAAAAACCATGATTCTGTGCGATGTCGTGCGCCCTATAAACAAGCTGCGAGATGGTAAGCCCTTCATTTTTGCTTTTGTCCCACGGAAGAGACTCGAGTTCTGATAACATGACGCCCAAGATTGGATCTCTGGGATCCGTGTATCTTCCGATAATCTCCATAACCTGATCGTGTAAAGTGTTCATTCATTCCTTCCTCCTTTCCACAGAGCTTTATTCGACCTTGAGATCCCACCAGTAGAGGATCTCGCAGTGATTGCGCTTTTCGCGCCGCTTCTTTTTGACGGCGTCCTTGAT
>JAEEGL017095044.1_pt1 | contig 19577 bp, 22 predicted proteins | sample 9134231 | NCBI WGS metagenome assembly JAEEGL01 (sample SAMN16246548, study PRJNA631951) | gut metagenome | biome: gut microbiome; feature: rumen; material: fiber-attached | host: Bos | place: Iran: Karaj | collected 2018-10 | reverse complement strand
ATCATTATTTCTTTCCTTACTAATCTTTTTCACTGTTTTTGGATCTTTTTTCTCTTCTGTATTTATACTATATCTTCAATCATTATAACCAAGTGTTATAATTATTAGATTTGATTCTATTATTTTTCTTTTGATTTCCGAATTATTTCTTATTAATAAGAGAGTATTATTTAGTGTTTGGCTTTTATTAGAATATGAATTATCTATTATTACTTTCTTTTTTTCTTGTTTAATATAATCTTTATAATAATCAATATATCCTTTTTCTATTATGTTGTTATCTACTCCTAGTGATAATTTATCTCCAATATTAGTTATTTTATAACAACTATTATTAGTCTTATTATAAATAATATATACAGATAAACTAATTATAATTAGAGAAATCAATTTTATAAATTTATTCATTTAACCTCCAAAAAAAAAGAAATATACTTAATTATATTTCTTTAATACTTATTTTAGCACCTACCTCAGTAAGTTTTTCTACTATTTGTTCATATCCTCTTAAAATATGTTCTACATTTGTTATTGTTGTTTTTCCTTCGGCTCTTAGTCCTGCGACTACCATTGCTGCTCCTGCTCTTAAGTCTGTTGCAACTACTTCACATCCCACTAATTTAGAAGGTCCTACAATTGTTGCTGTTTGATTTTTTACTGAGATATCTGAACCTAATGCTCTTAGATATGGAATATGCATAAATCTATTTTCCCAAATTGTTTCTGTTGTTTTTGATTTACCTGTACTTTGTGTTTGTAGTACTGTAAACGGTTGTTGAAGGTCTGTTGCAAATCCAGGATATACTGCTGTTTTTATATCTACGGCCTTATAATGGTCTTGTTTTTGAACAAGTACATAATCAGCTCCTACTTCAAGAGATACTCCAGCTTCTTCTAATTTTGATAATAATGCTTCAATATGTTCTGGAATTACATTGTCTATCTTTAATGGATTTCCACATAAAGCTCCAATGATAACATATGTTCCTGCCTCAATTCTATCAGGAATTACTTCATGGAAACATTTTCCTAAATGATTAACACCTATTATTTTTATTGTTGATGTTCCTGCTCCAGTTATTCTTGCTCCCATATTATTTAAAAACGTTGCAATATTTACTATTTCTGGTTCTTTAGCAGCATTATCAATAACTGTTTTACCTTTTGCTTTTACTGCTGCTAACATAATATTTATTGTTGCACCAACAGATGCTATATCTAGATAAATATTTGCTCCTTTTAATTCTTCTGCTTCTACTGTATATTTGTTTCCATCATTTGTTACTTTTGCACCTAGTGCTTCAAATCCTTTTAGGTGTAAATCAATTGGTCTTGCACCTATTGAACATCCTCCTGGAAAATACATTACAGCTTTTTTATATTTACCTAATAAAGCACCCATAAAGTAATATGAAGCTCTTAATTTTTTAGAAAATTTTTCACTAATTTCTTTATTTTCCATTTCAGATGGATTTATTATTATACTTTCACTTGCTCTTTTTACACCTACATTTAATTCTTTTAATATATCACATAAGGCTTCAGTATCTGTTATTTCTGGAATATTACAAATAGTTGCTTCCTCATCTGTTAAAATTGCAGCGGGAATTAAGGCAACTGTTGCGTTCTTAGCACCACTTATTCTAATAGTTCCAGTTAATTCATTTCCGCCTTCAATTTCCATTATTTTCATTTTTATTCCTCCAAACAAGTTTTATTACATTTTCTTCTTTCTCAACCTTATCATAAGTAATATATATTTTTTTGTCAATTATATAGGTGACATATTTGTAAATTTCCTGTAAAGTTTTGCTTACTAATAATAATATGTTATAAAATCTTGTTTATGACTTCTTTTATAAATGATTTATATTCTATATTTTCTCTGTCTTCCTCATCTATTCTACATATTGGCGGAAATAAAATACACCAAAAATTTTTTCCTTTACCTTCACCTAGTGTTATTACTAGTGATTCATATTCTCCTTCTTTATATGTCTTACCATTTGATGTCTTTTCTGGAAAATGATTATTTCCATAATTGATTGTATAGTTATTTGTTTTTGATTTTATTTTTTTCTCAAATGTAGGTATTTTATTTATTATATATTCTCTTTCTTGTTCTATATTCTTTACTTTATTATTTATTAAATCATTTGAGATATCATTTATTATCTCCTTTTTTAATTGTTGATCTTTTACATTATCACTATTTGCTATTATTCTGAATCTAATTGTTTCTTCTTCAAAATAGTTTTTTTTATTAAGACATAATATTACTATTATAATTGATATTATTACTATTATTTTTTTCATAAAAAAATCCTCACTTTCATATTAATTATGGTGAGAATTCTTATTATTTATTCAATTCCTTTAAAAATAAAAATCATTCTGTCTTTTTCTGATAAGTCTTTTTTTATTTCTACTTTTACAGAATCTAAATATTTAGATATTAATTCTTTTATTGGTTCTCCCTGTTCATATCCTATTTCAAATGCTATTAGACATTTGTCTTTCATATTTTTCCTAATATCGGATAATATTTTTCTATAGCAATCTAGACCATCTTCTCCTGCATATAATGCTAGATGCGGTTCATTTTCTTCTACTATTTGTTCTATTGGTTCATTATTTTTAATATAAGGTGGATTGCTTATTATTACATCATACTTTTTTTCAATATTATTTAGAAAATCATTTTCTATAATATTAGCATGTGAATTTAAATTTCCACAGTTTTTGTGGGTAACTTCTAAAGCATCTTTACTAATATCTATTAAATCCACAGTTTTTGTGGATACTTTTTTTTCTAAAGTCAATCCTATTACTCCACTACCACAACCTAAATCTACTATATCAACAGGTTCTGTGAAATACTTATTAATGTACTTAATAGTGTTTTCTACTAGTTCTTCTGTTTCAAACCTTGGTATTAAAACCCTGTTATCTATATAATATTTAATACCATAAAAATTAACATAGCCTAATGCATATTGTAAAGGTACTCCTTTTTCCATTGCGAGTACCTCTTTTTTATATTGTTCTACTTTTTCTTCATCAACTATTTCATTTAAATAGTTAAGTAATTCTAATGGATTTTTTTCTATAAGTTCCGCTAAAAGTATTTTTGCAAAATCCGAATGAATATGTTGCTTACCAAATACTAGTAGTTCCTCTACTTTCATTGTTATCACTTCTTTTTTTTAAAAGTTTATATACTTTCTTTTCATCTTCTGTCATTGATGCATCTTCTTTTCTGTCAATCATTTCAAGTAATTTATCATACTCTTTCATCTCTAGTTGATTAGTTGTTTTTTTGCATGTGGGACAGTATAAATATTTTCTATGAAAAGCTTTTTTTTGATTGCATTCTCTTCTCATTATAGGAAATATACAGCCACATTCTGGACAAATTAAATCAGTTCTGATTGTTTTACTCACTTGTTTCTCCTTGTAGTTTTCTTTTTTGATCTTCTTGAACAAGTGCATTAATTAAATCATCAAGCGCTCCATCCATTATTCTATCTAATGAGTTTGTTGTGTAACCAATTCTATGATCAGTTACTCTATTTTGTGGATAGTTATATGTTCTTATTTTTTCTGCTCTATCTCCTGTTCCTATCTTACTTCTTCTTTCATTTCCTTCTTTTTCTGCTTTTTCTGCTTCTTGCATTTCATATAATCTAGATTTTAATACTTTCATTGCTTGTTCTTTATTTTGAATTTGACTTCTTTCATTTTGACAAGTAACAACTGTATTTGTAGGTAAATGTGTTATACGTACTGCTGAATCTGTTGTATTTACGCCTTGTCCACCGCATCCACTGGATCTATAAATATCAATTCTTAAATCTTGAGGATTGATTTCTATTTCAACATCTTCATCTGCTTCTGGCATTACTAATACTGTTGCTGTTGATGTTTGAAGTCTTCCGTTTGATTCTGTAACAGGAACTCTTTGAACTCTATGTGAACCACTTTCATATTTAAGTAAAGAATATGCTCCTTCTCCTTTGATCATAAACTCTATTTGACTAAAACCGCCAGCTGTTCCTTCAATTGAGTTATATACCTGATATGTAAATCCTTGTTTTTCTGCATATCTTGTATACATTCTGAATAAATCTCCGGCAAAGATATTAGCTTCATCTCCTCCTGCTGCTCCTCTAATTTCCATAATTATATTTTTTGAGTCATTAGGATCCTTTGGAATTAACAATATTTCTAATTCTCCATCAAGTTTTGTTTTTTCTTCTTCTAATGTCTTTAATTCCTCTTTTGCCATTTCTCCTAATTCAGGATCTGATAACATCTCTTTTGCTTCATCTATATCGTTTAATATCTTTTTATATTTTTTGTAACAATTAACAATATCCTCTAAATCTGACATTTCTTTTGAGTACTTTCTTGTCTTATTTATATCACTTAGTACTTCTGGTTTAGTAAGCTCAGTTTCTAATTCTTGATATTTTTTTAATGTTGCTTCTAATCTTTCTATCATAATTATCACCTATTCTTTCGTAAGTCAGTCCTATTATATCACAGTTTTATTATGAAAAAAACTAGATTATTCTTCTAGTTCTAATTCATCTTCATCTATAACTACTAAATCTTTTAATTCTTCATTTGTATCTTCATCATAATCTTCATCATCATTATCATCATAGTTATCTTCTTCTATTTCTTCAACTTGTGTTGTTGTATCTTCTTCTTCCTCTTCTTCATCTTCATCATCTGTTACAACTTTAACTACTTTGTCAGAAGTATGTCTATTTCTTAAATCCCATTTTCCATTATCTAATAGGATAAATCTTTTATCTGTTGATAGTGATGTATAAAAATCTGCTATCTTAGATTCAAATGATGATTCAGGTAAATCCAATAATTTCATTATCTTTTTATATAAATCTGCTGTATTAATTGTTCTTTTACTATTTTCTAAAATAAGTACAGCTATATCTTTATTTGACATTAATTCTAATTCTTCTTTTGGTATTTTTAGACTCATTTGGGGCCCTCCTTATTTCAAAACATTATATGTTAATTTATAATTTTTGTTCATATATTAAAATCACAAGTATTTTTATACCATATATATTTGTTCTTTGCAATATTTTTTTATATTTTTTCAGGTACTTTTATTCCTAAGATGTCTAGTAACATTGTATTTACTTCATAAACAACTTTTGTTAATACTAACCATGTTTCTTGTAACTCTTTGTTTTCTTCTGTTAACACTCTGTTTTCTGAATAAAATTTATTATATTGAGATGTTATAACATATAAATAATCTGCAATCTCATTTAATGATTTTGAATCTAAAGAATTATTTAATACTGTAGTTAACTCTAATAGAGAAAGTATTATATTCTTTTCAGTTTCCCCAGATATTTGATTTGCCTTACTATAGCTTATTTCTTGTGCTTTACTTAATAAAGACTTCATTCTAATAGTTGAATAAAGAAGATATGATCCTGTTTTTCCATCTAAATCAGCAAATTTTTCTAATTCAAAAACATAGTCTGTTGCTCTATATGGTAATAAATCTGCATATTTTAATGATGCGATTGCTACATCTAGGGCAACTTTTTCTTTTTCTTCTTCTTTTATTGATTCGTTTGTTATTCTCTTTAATGTTTCTTCTTTTACTAGTTTGATTAGGTTCTTTAGAGTCATAACTCCACCATCTCTTGTCTTAAATGGCTTTCCATCTTTTCCATTCATTGTACCAAAATTAACATGTTCTAATACAACGTTATCATCAACTATTTGAGACATACGAGTTGCTCTAAAAATTTGTTCAAATCTTAAGGCTTGTCTTCCATCTACTACATACCATATTTCATCTGGAGCAAATTCTTTTTTTCTTTGAAGAATTGTTGCTAAATCTGTTGTTTCATAAGAAAGAGTTCCATTTGATTTAATAAATAATAGCGGAGGCATTGGAGAATTATCATTTTCATTTGAGACATCTACAATTTTTGCTCCCTCACTGTCTTGTAATAGATTTTTTTCTTCAAATATTGAGTTTAATTCATCAAAGTATTCTGCTGCATCACTTTCGCCTAGCCATAAATCAAACTCTGTATTTAAGATATCATATACTTCTTTTATATCTTCTTTTGATATTTCAACAACTTTTTTCCATAAATCATAGTATCCTCTTTCATGGTTTTGGATTTTTGCAGTAACTATTCTTCCTTCTTCTAGGTATGCTTCATCTTCTTTTGCTTTTTTACTTGCAAGAGGATAAATTTTTTCCAAATCATCATTTGTTATTGGAATAGTTAATTCACTATAATCCCCTTTATATTCAGGATCAAAGTATGGTAAATCAGGATATTCTTTACTTATTTCTAAAACTACAAAACCTAGTGGTCTTCCATAATCGCCTAAATGTGCATCACCTAGTACTTCATATCCTAGTTTTCTTGATAACCTTTTAAGAGCCTCTCCTATATTTGCACTTCTTAAGTGCCCAACGTGTAGTGCCTTTGCCACATTTGCTCCACCATAGTCAATTATTACTTTTTTCTTTTCTCTCACATCAATATTATTAAATAGATTTTGATACATACTGTTTAGTATATCAAGTGCAAAATCATTGCTTAATGTAATATTAATAAATCCTGGTCCAGCTATATTTAGGTTTGTAAAACGTGAATCTTTTTCAAGTTCTTTTACTATCTTTTCAGCAATTTGTCTTGGATTTTCTTTATACTTTCTTGCTAATTGCATTGCATCATTTAATTGGTATTCACCTAAATCTTTTCTATTAGATGTTTCTATTGCTAGTGTTTCTACCTCATATCCAGCTTTTTTTATATGATTTTTTATGTCTTTTTTTAATTCACTTAATATACTCATTTTATCGCCTCTATCTTATATTTAAATTTTTCTTTATCAATTTCAAATTCTATTAAAGAATTGATTTTATCTTCTTCGATTTTTTTTGTTTTTATATTTATATTTATTGTCTTATTTAAATCTTTTATGAATAATAAACCTGTTGTTTCATTTCCTTCTGAAAAAATATATTCAATTTTGATTTCTGTATTTTCTCTTGTCAATTTATGTTTTTTGTAATTATATACTACAGTTGAATTATCATCTTCTTTATATTTGATAATCTTATCTTGATATATTGCTGTAGTTGTTGTTATTACTTCATTATCACTATTTTCTATAGTTGCCTTTATTTTTCTTTTAGGCATAATTTCACCCACTTCAAATTTCAGTTATGATTATAACATATTTTCTTATTTTTACATAGTTTTATTTTTTATACATAATTATTTTTTTTCGTTTAATACTATGTTTAGAGGCTGATAGAATGAAATTGTTAAAGAAATTTATTATACTTTTAGTTTTATTTTGTTTTGTTTTTATTACTGGTGCTTATCTTTATGTAAGATTATCTCCTAAAATAACAATTAATAATGCGAATAATATTTCATTTTATGATTATAACAATGAAATATTTTTTACTGGTAGTAAAGATAATGAATGGGCCAGTCTTAATGATATATCTAAAGATCTTATTAACTGTACTGTCTATACTGAAGATAAACATTTTTATAAACACTTTGGATTTGACTTTACTAGAATTATTTCTGCTTTATATAACAATATTACTTCTAAAAGCACTTCTCAAGGTGCATCTACAATTACTCAACAGTATGCCAAAAATATGTTTTTGGATTTTGATAAAACATGGAAAAGAAAATGGGATGAAGCTTGGTACACATTAAGAATAGAAGCTAATTATAGTAAGGATGAAATTCTTGAGGGATACTTAAATACTATTAATTATGGTCATGGGAAATATGGTATTAAGGCCGCTTCACAATATTATTTTAATAAAGATTGTAAAGATTTAACTTTAGCTGAGGCTAGTTTACTAGCAGGAATTCCCAAGGCTCCTAGTAAATATTCTCCGATTATCAATTATGATCTTGCTAAAAAAAGGCAATTAACAGTATTAAATAATTTAATTAAAAACAATATTATATCCGAGGATGAGTTGAATTCTGCTTACAAAGAAGATATTAAAATTATTGGTGAGGATAATGAAGAGCGAGTTTCAAGTGTTAATTATTATATTGATGCTGTTATGGATGAATTAAAGAATAATAATTCCATTCCAAAAAATTATAATGAACTTGGGGGATTAAAAATATATACTAATTTTAATTATAGTGTTCAACAAAATCTTGAGGATAATATAAAAGAAACATTTAATGATGATAGTTCTCTACAAGTAGCTAGTGTTGTTATGAACCCTGATAATGGTAGTATTATTGCTCTTGTTGGCGGAAGAGATTATAACAAATCCACTTATAATCGAGCAACAAACTCAAAAAGACAGGTTGGTTCTACTATGAAACCATATTTATATTATTCTGCTTTAGAAAACGGATTTACCGCAAGTACTGCTTTTAAGAGTGAAAAAACAACATTTTCTATGGAAAATGGTAAATCTTATTCTCCAAATAATTATAACAATGTATATGGTAATATTCCTATATCTATGGCTACTGCTGTTGCTTATAGTGATAATATATATGCAGTTAAAACTCATTTATTTCTGGGAGAAGAAAACCTTATTAATACAGCAAGAAGAGTTGGTATTAAGGAAAAACTTGATAAAGTTCCATCTTTACCTTTAGGGACTAATGAAATTAATATAATTAGTATGGCTGCTGGATATTCTACATTTGCTAATCAAGGTTATAAAGTAGATGGACATTTAATTGAAAAAATAGTTTCAAAAAATGGGGATGTTTTATTTGAAAATAAAAATAACAAAGAATTAGTATTAAATCCAAGTCTTGTTTTTATTCTCAATAATATTCTTACCGCAACATATGACCCTTTATATATTAATTACAATTATCCTACTGCGATTAGTTTAAATGGGAAGCTTAAACATACCTATGCACTTAAAAGTGGTACTACGGATTATGATAATTGGAATATCGGTTATAATAGCAAAATATTATGTGCTGTTTGGGTTGGATATGATGATAATAATAAACTAACTAAAAAAGACTATAAATATGCTCAAAACATATGGTATAAGACTGTCGAAAATTATGAAAAGGATATGAATGATAATGATGTATGGTACAAGAAACCAAGTAATGTCGTTGGTATGTTAGTTGAACCAATCAGTGGTAAACCAAGTTCTAATCAAAGTGATAATAAAAAACTTGTATATTATTTAAAAGGTACTGAACCTAAGGGTGATGAACCTGTGTTTGATGAGATAGAGAATAATTAGTTTTCTCTATTTTGTTTTATTGTATATTTGTTATTATTTTGATATAATACTAGATAGTATGGAGGGTGTTATGTTAGAGATAATTATTGGAATTATTGTAGGTGTTTGTTTCTTGCTATTCCTTATTGTAATAGTTAATGATAAATTTAAATTTGCCATTATAAAACTTGAAAAAGCTGAGGAAGATATTAATATATATTTACAAAAAAAGAAAGAATTATTAGATAGAACAGTGCCTGTTATTAAAAAAGAATTAAAATTAAAAGAATTTTTAACTGATTTAGATTTATATAAAGAAGAAATGAGTGATATTGAAAAAAATGACTTATTAAAAAAAGTATATAATGAATTGTTTAAAACAATTGATGAAAATGAAAAATTATATAAAAGTGAATCACTTGTTGCAATTCTAAATAATTTAGGTGAAAATGAGGAAAATTTAGTTGGGGCTATAAAATTTTATAATGATACTGTTGTTGATTATAATAAATTGGCCATATCTTTTCCTACAAACATCATTGCGTTTTTTAAAAGATATAAGAAAAAAGAATTCTATAATAATGAAAAAAGGGTTATGTTTGAAATATTAAATGAGAAATAGAGGGATAAAATGAATTTTATAGATAACGTTAAAAAAAGAGCAAAAAAGGATAAAAAGACAATTGTATTACCAGAATCTATGGATGAAAGAGTTATTGAAGCTGCTAGTAAAGTAATAGAAGAGGATATAGCAAATATTATTATTATTGGTGATAAAGAAGAAATTGATAAGAATTATCCAAATTATGATATATCAAAAGCTAAAATTATTAACCCAGAAAGTTCTGAGTTAACAGAAGATTTAATTAATCATCTTGTTGAATTAAGAAAAAATAAAGGTATGACTTATGAAGAAGCTAAAAGATTAATATTAGAAGATTATATGTATTTTGCATGTATGCTTGTTAAAGATGGTTTTGCTGATGGGGTTGTTTCTGGTGCATGTCATTCATCTTCAAATACCCTTAGACCTGCCTTACAAATTATTAAAACAAAACCTGATACACTTCTTGTTTCTGCATTTTTCTTAATGGTTGTACCTGATTGTGAATATGGTGAAAATGGAGTATTTATATTTTCTGATGCCGGACTTGAACAAAATCCTACTCCTGAAAAATTGGCTGCAATAGCGGCAAGCAGTGCTGAATCATTTAAAATTCTTGTTGAAAAAGAACCAATAGTTGCAATGCTATCTCATTCAACAAAGGGTAGTGCATCTCATGAAGATGTTGATAAAGTTGTTGAAGCATGTAAAATTGCAAATAAATTATATCCACAGTATGAAATTGATGGAGAATTACAGTTAGATGCAGCTATTGTTCCGGAAATTGCTAAATCTAAAGCTCCTGACAGTAAAGTTGCTGGAAGAGCAAATGTATTAATATTTCCAGATTTAGATGCAGGAAATATTGGTTATAAACTTGTACAAAGACTTGCTAAAGCAGAAGCATATGGTCCTATTACACAAGGTATTGCTGCTCCTATTAATGATTTATCAAGAGGATGTAGTAGTGATGATATTGTTGGTGCTATTGCTATTACAGCTGTTCAAGCACAAAATTAAATATATAAAAAAATCCACAATAATTGTGGATTTTTGTTATAATATTTTTAGAAAGGACGTGCTTTTATGGATTATAATATTCCAGAAAAATACAAACCAATATCTGCTTGGGGTTATTTTGGCTACAATATACTTTTTGCAATTCCAATTTTAGGATTTATAATGCTTCTTGTTTTTGCTTTTGGTGGTACTAGTAATATAAATCTTAGAAATTATGCAAGAAGCTTCTTTTGCAGCTTTATTCTTGCTATAATTATTACAGTTATTTGTGTTGTATTTTTTGGTGTTACAGGATCTAATTAATAATTAGATCCTTTTTTATATTAGTTTTAAAAATACATGAAATATAAAATCTAATATCATTGGTATTCCAAAAATTAGTGATATTGCTAATTTTTTATTTGAACTCAATTTTATTAGGAGTTTATCAATTAATGGTTGTACAACATATAAGAGGAAAGTTCCACCTAAGGCAAAATTTCTTGATGCATTCCAGTTTACTCTTCCTTGAATATTTAAGAAATTACGTCTATAATCCCATAACCATTGACCTGAAAGCTTATCTATTGCAAAATGAGATGCAAATTCAAGTGAGGTTGTTAATACCCAAATAAGTAAAAAGATAAGGATAATTGTTACATCTATCTTTTTTATTTTTTCCACTTTTCTTGTTAATAAAAATATGATTATAATAACTATTATATTTGCTATTAATAAATATAATCCATATCTTGATAAATATTCAGTTACACTTAATATTTTTGCTTGTGTATATTTTATAATTGTTGTAAATACGAATGTTGTTATTGTAAACATTGAAGCAATTAGATATGCTGGATTTCCAAGATAATGCTTCTTTTTAACAAACTTTCCTAGACAGAAAAGAATAATTAACATTCCGAATCCATATATTGGAAGGAATGGTCCATATAGTACTCCTCTATTTGTAAATTTTTTTGGTGCTACTACAAACCACATCCATAGTACTTCATATAGCCAACCTATTAGTGCATATATTAAAAATGTTATATAATTATTTGTTATAAAATCTTTTACTTTTTTCATTCTACTCTCCAATCAATTTCCTTTATATTATTCTTTTTTAAAAACTCATTTGTTTTTGAAAATGGTTTACTACCAAAAAATCCGTTTCTAGCTGAGAATGGGGATGGGTGTGCTGATTCTATTATATAATGTTTTGGATTCGTTATATATTCTTTTTTTGCTCGTGCATATGCTCCCCACAAAATAAACACTACTGGTTTTTCTCTTTTATTTAGTGTTTTAATTACATTATCCGTAAATATTTCCCAGCCCTTATCCTTATGAGATGTAGGCTTATGTTCTTCTACTGTAAGTACTGCATTTAATAATAAAACGCCTTGCTTGGCCCACGGTTTAAGTGAATTATCTTCTGGAAATGGTATTCCTAAATCACTTTCTAGTTCCTTAAAAATGTTTTTTAATGACGGTGGTTTCAATACTTCATTACTTACAGAAAAAGATAATCCTTCTGCTTGATTAGGTCCATGATATGGATCTTGACCTAAAATAACTACTTTTACATTATCAAAATCAGTATACCTGAATGCATTAAACACTTCATTTTGTTTTGGATAAATTGTTTTATTCTTATATTCTTGCTTTATAAAATCTATTAGATTCTTAAAATATTCTTTGTTATATTCTTCATTTAAAATACTATCCCATTTATTTCCAATCATATACCCTCCTATTTATGATAGCTTTCATTGTTGTTTATTTTGTATGCTCTATATATTTGTTCTAAAAGTAATACTCTAAATAGTTGATGTGGAAATGTCATTTTTGAAAATGATAAATGTAGATTTGATTTTGCTTTTATTTCTTCTGATAAGCCATAACTTCCACCTATAATAAATGTAATATTACTATTCTCTATCAATATTTGATCTATTTTATTTGCAAATTCCTCTGAAGTAAGCTGTTTTCCCTCTATTTCTAATGTGATAATATATTCTCTTCCATTTAGCTGTTTTTCTATTTTTTCTGTTTCTAGTTTAAGTGCTTTAGATTTTTCTACTAACCCTTCATCTTTTAATTCGATTATTTCTAGATTGGTATACTTACTAATTCTTTTTTTATATTCTTCTATTGCATCTTTAAGATATTGTTCTTTAATAGATCCTATTGATATTATCTTGATCACTTTTTACACCTTCTTTTCCTAACATTTCTTCTATTTCTATTTTTTTTAGCATATACTATAAAATCATCTAAAAGAAGATGTGAATGAGGAATATCTTTATGTTTATCATATTCATATATTATTATTGATAACATATCTGTTTTTCCATCTGGAGTTTTTACTTGCTTAATCTTTTCTCTAGATACTCCCTCTCCTACTTTAGTATGCATATTCCAATCATCCATAGTTATACTATCAAAGTCACTAAATGGTCCATATATTATTTTGGCAAACTGTATTGATATTTTATCTTGTCTTCTTTGTAACTCTAGTTTGTTTTCATCAATATCTGTTGATGAAAATTCTTTTCCTTCCTCTAAATTTAGTACTAGATATACTCTTTCTTTTAGATAATTATATAGATAATCTCCTTTTAAAAAGGTTAACATCCATTTGGAGTTTAATCTTTCTTGCTCTTCTTTTTAAAGGTTTGCCTTTAATCCTAATCTATCTTGTACACCGAAGATTCTGTTCATTAACCATCTTGCCCATACTTCTGTAACTTTTAATATTCCAATTTCACCTTTACTAAAAAAGATTTTGGGATTTTTCTCAATTCCCATCGCATTTTCCCCTATTATTGGATGGAGTCCTTCTTCACTTATTTGTTTTAGATTACTTTTATTTGTAAAATGGTAAAAGCTATCTCCTTTTACTCATCAATACTAATTATTTCCATATTATACCTCTATTAATGGTCCTGGTTCATATTGATCTGCGATAAAAATATTGATATCTTCTCTTAAAGAAACTTCATTTATTGTTTCCAATACTTTTTCTTTTGTATTATTCTTTTCACTTATATGAGCTAGAATAATATTCTTTGTATTTGGACCTACTATTTTTTTTAGATATTTTGCTGTTGTATTATTTGATAAATGTCCTTTATCACTTATTACTCGTTCTTTTAAAAATCTTGGATAGGGCCCTTCCATAAGCATGACTTCATCATGATTACTTTCTATAAGATATAAATCATGATTTATCATCTTGTTTAAGAACTTTCTGTTAATATATCCTGTATCTGTAACATATACTAGACTCTTTTCATCATGTTTTATTATAAAACCTACTGAATATGGTACATCATGCGATGTATGGATAAGTTCTATTTCAACATCATTTATTTTAAAATTATCTTCTATAAAAATACATCTTTGGTATGGAATAAATTCTTTTAAACTATCATACATTTCCTCTGGAATGTATGCTTGTAGTTTAGTCTTACTCATCAATGACGCTAATCCTTTAGTGTGGTCTTTATGACAGTGAGTTATTAGAATTCCTGAAAAATCTGATAAAGAAAAGGAATTTTCTTCTAAACATTTTTTTAAAGTTAAGAAGGAAATTCCCATATCAATTATTAATTTAGTGTCTTCACAAATAACTACTGTACAATTTCCCTTAGACCCACTGGCAATTGTTTTTATTTTCATATTAATAGAATGCCATAGCGTTTAACGCTTGTCCTCCTCTATAAGGAAATCCATTCCATATTGCAAAGTGTACGTGTACACCTGTTGCTGCTCCAGTCATACCCATACCTCCAATTACTTGTCCTTTTTCTACATAATCTCCTGGTTGAACAACACGACATCCTGGACAAAGATGTGCATATAGTGTGTAGAAACCATTATGATGGTTAATAATTATGTATTCTCCATTATCTCCATAACCTCCGGCATACCAACCATATTTTTTTTCTGATACTTCAACAGTTCCAGCTTGGGCTGCGAAAATATTTGATCCATATCCACAACCGGCAATATCAGTTCCATCATGGAATCCTCCCCATCTATAACCAAATGGAGATGATATAGAAGAACATGTTGCTGGCCATCCCCATTGTCCTGCTGTTGCAATGGCTGATCCATATCCTCCAGCATACGCTGATTGTTTTCCACCTTTTATAATTACTTCTTTTACTGGTTCTTTGATTACTTCTGTATTAATTGTCGTTCTACTTGTTACTTCTCCATTAACTTTTAAAATAACTTGAGTAACCTTGTTTTCCCCTTTTACTCCTGCTTGTTCAACTTCATTATACCCAACATATTTATCATCATCATACTTTGTTTCTGTTTCAAAGTTTTTCTCTTCTCTAAATACTACTTGTTCTTGCTCAACTACACTAAATTGAGGTTTTAATATTCCTAATGTTACTTCTTGCCCTGGTGATAATAAACTGTTTTCATCTTGAAGATCAGGATTTGCAATTAAAAATTCTTGAGTAGATATTTTATTGTTGAATGCAACATCTTCTATTGTATCTCCTGCTTGAACAATGTATTTTGATTGATCTTTTGTTGTTCCAAATAATAAATATTTACTTAATTCCTCTTCTTCTGTGTATATTTTTTTATCAACAGGTATTAAATCTTTTTTTATTGTAATTTTATTTTTTATGTAGATGTTTTCAACAATTTTACCAACATCATCTATTTCTTTTTGTGTTTTGTTAGCATAGTTTGTATATTCATCTTCTGGTATAAATGATTTTACTGTTTCCTCAATGGCATCTGTGAATGTTCCTCTTTCTATTGTGTATATTTTTTGTGTTTTACCTTTAATTACTTTTCCATCTTCTGCCTTTGTATCTAATCCTTTTATCTTTATTGTATATCCATTTATTGTAAATGGTGATTTATCTTTTATTTCTTCATATATTGCATCTACTGTTTTTACATTTCCATCAAAAGTTATTTCTTTTACAACATCCAATTCTGATGGCACATATACTTTATCTACTTTATATTCTTTTTTTATTTCCTCTTGTTTTTTATCAATAAAGTCTTCTAATTCCTTTTTTGAATTAATTAATCCTAAAGACTCTCCCTTTAAGTAAACTCTATATAATGTTTTTGGCTTTGTTGATATATCTACAAAACCTGTAGATAATATGACTAATGTAGATATCATCAATAATAATGTTATCTTTTTAAACACTTGGTGGTCCCTCCCCTTCATTTCTATCTTTTCTTAAATTTAAGAAAGTTGATGTATTCTTTTTAAATAATAATTCAATAGTCGCAGTTGGTCCATTACGGTGCTTACCTATAATAAGTTCACTGATACTATTGTTGTCTTCAGTTCTTGCTTCCTTGTTATAGTAATCATCTCTGTATAAGAAGGCAACTATGTCAGCATCTTGCTCTATTGATCCTGATTCACGTAGGTCACTCATCATTGGTCTCTTGTCATCACGTGATTCAACGCTACGAGATAATTGTGATAATGCTATTACCGGTATTTCTAACTCCATTGCTAGTATTTTTAAGCTTCTTGAAATGTCTGATACTTCTTGTTGCCTATTTGCACCATAGTTCTTACCTCCAGATATTAATTGAAGATAATCTATAACTACTAGAGCTAATCCTTTTTCGCTACTTGCCATTCTTCGACATTTAGCTCTTATTTCTCCAATTGACATACCTGCTGCTGTGTCATCAATTACTAGATTTGTTGACGCCAATCTTGATGATGCCTCATTAATTCTTTTCCAATCTTGATTTAGTAAATTTCCTGTTCTAAGTTTAAATCCGTCTATTTGTCCCTGTGCGGAAATAATTCTTGATGCAACTTGTTCTGCAGGCATTTCCAATGTAAATAATGCTACTGTTTTATCTTGAGTCATTGCTACATGTGTTGCTAAATTAAGGGCAAAAGCAGTTTTTCCCATTGCTGGTCTTGCGGCAATTATGATTAGTTCATTTGGATGTAATCCTGTTGTTAATCTATCTAAATCATACCACCCTGTTTCTAATCCATTTATTTGTCCTTTATTCTTTGATAGTTTTTCTAAATCTGATTGTGTTTTTTCTAATACCTCTTTTATTGTTCTAAATTCATTTGCAGATCTTCTCTTTACGATATTCAATATTTTCTTTTCAGAATTATCAAGTATATCATTTATTGATTCATCATTTTTATATCCTTCTTGCGCTATTTCTTCTGCAGTTTGAATTAGACCTCTTAATGTTGCTGACTCATCTACTGTCTGTATATAATAATCAACATTTGAAGCTGTTGGAACAAAATTCAATACTTCTGTAAGATACTCTACTCCTCCTGCTTCAGTTAATTCATTCTTATTTTTTAGAGAACTTGTTACTGTTGTTAAATCTATTGGAGTATTCTTTTCTTGTAGTTCTACCATTGTTTGAAATATTTTTGCATTTCTATCATTATAAAATGATTCTGCCGTAAGAGTTTCTGTTGCCTTTTGTAGAGCGTACTTTGATAAAAAGCATGAACCTAGTACTGATTCTTCTGCTTCTAAATTGTTTGGTAGTGTTCTAGTTGGCATAGTCTCACCTCTACTTTATTACATGTACTTTTACTATTGAAGTTATTCCAGGATATAAATTGATATTTATATTATGAAAACCTAATGACTGAATTGTGTTTGGTATTTCTATTTGGCTTTTTTCAATTTTAAATCCTTGTTTTGATAGCTCATCTTTAATCTGTTTAATGCTTATACTACCAAAAACTCTATCTCCCTCTCCGGTTTTTACTTTAAATTCTAGGATTACTTTGGATAGTTTTTTCCTCAATTCTTCTGCTTGCTTTTTATTTTCTGCATCTTCTTTGGCTTTTTTTGCTTGTTCATGATTAAGTTTTGATAAATTTTCTTTTGTTTTCTTTACCGCATAGCCATTTTTTATTAGAAAATTTTCAGCATAGCCATCTTTCACTTTTTTTATTTGTCCCTTTTTACCTTGATTTTTTAGATCTTTGATAAAAATTACTTCCATCCTACTCTCCTTCTTCTTTTAATAATTTTTTTAATTCTTGTTCTACTTTACTTATTGTTGTGTCTTGGAATACTGCTGCGCCACTTGTTGTATCTCCGCCTCCACCTAGTTTTTCTAGTATTTTACTTATATCATAATTTCCTAAGCTTCTTGCACTTATTCCTATTGTATTCTTATTCAACTTACCAATAACAAATGATGCTTCAATGTTATTGAAAAATAATAGTGTATCTGCAACTTTTGCTAAATCTTCTCTACGATAATGCATATTTGCTGTTGCTTTAGTGAATGCTACTTTTCCATTTATTGTTTCTATTGAAGCTAGTAGTTTTTGTCGTTCACTGTATTCTGCTAGATCTTGCTTTAATAGATATTGTACTTTTTTTGCACTCGCTCCTAAACTTGCTAAGAAATATGCAGTATAGTATGTTTCTGCTGTTGTATTTAATGTGAAGTTGTTTGTATCTAACACTATACCTGATAACAGTATTGTTGCATAATATGATTCTAATTCAACATCATAAAATTCAATTAAATTTGCAATCATTTCACATGTACTTGATATCTTATTATCATTGATCATAATTGCATTTTTTATTGATGTTTTTCCTATCTCATGATGATCTATTACTATTTTATTTTGTACTATATCTAACACTTCTTTGTTTTGTACTAATTCTGTTTTGTTTGTATCCAAAACTATAAGTAGATTTTTTGATTTTCTGGGATTTAAATATTCTTTGATGTTCTCACTTTTTATTATATTTATACACCCTTCTAATTCTCTTAGTACTTTTTCAACACCCATTTCATGATTTATATCATCTATTATTATGTATATTGTTTTTTTCTTTTTCTTTAAAAGCATATACATACCTATTTGACTTCCTAATGCATCAAGATCTAGGTTTTTGTGTGCCATTAGAAATATAGTTTTTGCATTTCTTATTGCTCTATTAAGCTTTGCTCTTTCTTTAATTATACCCATATTTCCTCCTATAAAGTCCCATTATCATTATATAATAAATATGTCTATTTGTCTAACTATTTGATATTTAAAACAAATAAAAAAAATGTAGAATCTACATTTTTATTTTGTATATGGTAATAAAGCGATTGCACGTGCTCTTTTGATTTGTGTTGATATATATCTTTGATGTTCTGCACAGTTTCCAGTTACTCTTCTTGGTAAGATTTTACCTTTTTCATTTATATATTTTCTAAGTGTTTCTGGATCTTTCCAATCAACTGTTTTTCCAGTACACATTGCACATACTTTTTTCTTTCTACGATTGAATTCTGCCATGTTCTATCCTCCTTCTTACTATTAGAATTAGAATGGTAATTCATCATCGCTGATTTCAATGTTTGAACCGAAATCTGCAAATGGATTACTATCTACATCTGTTCCTTTTGGTTCTGGCATATCACCAAAATCATAAGGTGTTGGTTCAGATTTATTTGATGAACCTTTCATGTTACTAGAATTATTTGAGGAATTCTTTGATCCTAAAAATTCAACATTGTCTGCAACAACTTCTGTTACATATCTTTTTTGTCCATTATTATCATCATAACTTCTTGTTTGAATTCTTCCATCTATAGCCACTTGACTTCCTTGTGTTAAATAGTTTTTTACATTTTCAGCCTGTTTTCTCCAAACGACTATATTGATAAAGTCAGCTTCTCTTTCACCTTGTTGAT
>JAEEGL016995513.1_pt1 | contig 19577 bp, 19 predicted proteins | sample 9134231 | NCBI WGS metagenome assembly JAEEGL01 (sample SAMN16246548, study PRJNA631951) | gut metagenome | biome: gut microbiome; feature: rumen; material: fiber-attached | host: Bos | place: Iran: Karaj | collected 2018-10 | reverse complement strand
TTCCTCCTGCTCCTACTCCGAGGACCTCGACCTCTGTACGCTCACTGTGCAGCTGGTCTACCCTGAGAATACCATTGAGCCCTACGCCGGGGCAAGGGTGGAGCTGAAAGCCCTGGGCCACAACGCCATCTTCGTAGACTCTACCGACATCCGAGGCACCACACGCTTCACCGTCACCCCAGGCATCTACGAGGCCAGTTCTACGGCGCAGTTCCTCGACAGCACAACTGCCACCTGGTGGCGATATAACTTCAACGGTGTGAAGAGCATGATCATCGTCTCGCCCGACAGTACGAATCACGCCGACATCACCCTGAAATCGTCTCGCAAAAGAGTAATACATTAATAACAGAAAATATGAAACGGAATTTATTGTTTATCGTTTATTGTTTATCGTTTATTGTTTATTGTTTATTGTTGTCCCTCCCCGCAGGGGCACAGCCTGACCAGAATGTCGACCAGATCATCATCAAGGAGATTTACTGCGGCGGCTGCCCGAAAGACGAGGGAAGCGATGTCTTCCACATGGACAAGAGTATCATCCTCTACAACAACTGTCCGGAGCGCATCGTGGCCTCTAACCTGTGCATAGGAATGGCTACGCCCTACAATGCCGAGGCAAATAACATCACCAGCATCTACGACAACAGCGGACAGCTGGTGTATGAAGACGAAGGATTCATCCCGGCACAGAACGGTATCTGGTATTTCCCCTCCACGCTCGAAATCGAGCCTTTCTGCCAGGTAGTGGTAAATATTCACGGGGCCATCGACAACACCAAGACCTACTCGCAGTCGGTGAACTATGCCTTCCCCACCTACTACTGCATGTACGACCCCGAGAGCGGCTACAACAACACGATGTACTACCCCACCCCGTCTGACGTGATACCAACCAGCCATTACTTGAAAACAGTGAAGTATGGAATGGCGAACTCTTGGCCGCTGAGCACGACATCACCCGCTCTGTTCATCTTCCAGACGCAGGACATGTCGCCTGTGGACTTTGCCACCAATGCCGACAACTTATGGTATGCCCCAGGTATGGCACAGACCGCTGTCTATTCCTGCGTGAAGGTTCCCGTGGAGTGGATTATCGACGGTGTGGAGGTGTTCAATGCTGCTAAGAAGGAAGACAGCCATAAACGCCTCACCGCCGACGTCGATGCCGGTTATGTCTATCTGACGAACAAGCTGTGCCACTCGCTCTACCGCAACGTGGACAAGGAGATGACCGAGGCTCTGCCTGAAAACGAAGGCAGACTGGCATACGACTATGCCTTAGGCGTGGACGGCAGCACCGACCCCAGCGGCATAGATGCTGAAGAGAGTCTCGTGAGAGGGGCTCACATCGTATATCGTGACTATAACGACTCCAGCAATGATTTCCACGAACGTCAACGCTGCTCCCTGCGCGACTATATGCCGCTGATAGATGACCCGCAACCGCAACCTAATAATGGCGACGTGAACGGAGACAGCTCTGTCGATGTGGCCGACATATCGGCTATCATCTCAGTCATGGCGGGTACTGCCCAATATGAATCGGCTGACGTGAACGGCGATGGCTCGGTTGATGTGGCCGACATATCATCTGTGATAAGCATCATGGCAGGAGCGGAGAAATAGACCAAAAACACGTCCCGGAGAAAAGACTATCTTTTCTCATAGAAAGAACGGCTTTTTCTCATAGAAAAAACGGCTTTTTCTCCAGGAAAGAATAGTTCAATCTCTCAGGGGGTAATATTATCAATGAAAAGACTAAAGACACTTGGCACGGTATTCCTCGTTTGTATGGGTCTCTCCGCCCATACAAAGGAGGGCATTCTCCCTACCGTCAGCGACCCGTGGCTAAGCAGTCCTAACGCTGCTGCCCTCACCCGTTATGCCTTCGGCAATATGGGTATGGCGGAGCTGTCGCTGACCAAGGGCAAGGGTGGCTTTGTCGATTTCAACGGCTCGCCCGATGTCCTTAGTGTCGATGCCTCCGTGGAGTCGTTCTTCCGCCTGAACAGTCGTGCCGTCGTCTACGGCTCAATGAGCTACACCAACTTCTCCGGCCACGACATGGCTGGCTCGGCCTTCATCAGCCGTCACCTGCCTTTCGACATCGTGGAAGACTCCCTCACCAACACCGGCACCAAGCATCAGGACACCTACCGCCTCATTGGCGGCCTGGGCTACGACCTTTACAAGGGTTTCTCCCTCGGCGCCCGCCTGGACTACACCGCAGCCAACCTGGCCAAGTACAAGGACTTGCGCCACAAGAACAAGCTGATGGACCTCGACCTCACCGCCGGTTTCTACCTGCCCCTCAACATGGGCGGCAGGTCGACACTAAGCCTGGGTGCCAACTATCTCTACCACCGCACGACAGAGAGCGTACAATTCAGCACCTACGGCAAGAACGACAAGGTCTACAACTCGCTCGTTTCCTATGCCAACTTCATGGGCCATCTGGAACAGTTCGGCATGAACGGCTACACCGACAAGAGCCGCGAGATGCCCCTCGTCAGCGACTACAACGGTGTGGGAGCGCAGCTCAATCTTCAATCTTCAATCTTCAATTTCTACAACGCCTTCTCCTACGCCCACCGTCGTGGCTACTACGGCCGTCGTTCGCCCTACACCATTACCTACGCCGACCATGAGAGCGACATCTACCACTACGACGCCCAGCTCTCTGCCCGAACTGCCCGCGGGTCGAGGTTTGCCCTCGACCTCTCCCTCAGTGCCGAGAACCTCCGCACCGATGCCGCCAACTACCGCGAACTGAAGAACGACCAAGGAGCGACCTATTACGAATACTACACCCCCGTAAAGACCGCCAACAAGCTCTGGACCGACGGCACCGTCGCCTTCACCGCCGAGCTCGGCAATCTAAAGCCTACTCTTCTGGGGGAGATTGGTGGGAGCTTGCTTCCTCTTTGTCTCTTCCGTGCCGGCCTCAACTGGCACCACCGGGAGCAGACCGCATACGTCTATCCCTTCCCCCGCCGGCAGAACATCTCCAGCCACGAGCCTTTCGTCTCCCTGTGCCGTAACATCGCTGCCGCTCGCAAGAGCTCCGCCTACTGGACATTTGGCCTCGACTTCTCCTTCCTCAAAGGCAGCGGCGAGCCCTTTGAGGACTTCACCTATCAGGCCCCGAGCGACAAACAGGAGCTGCCGCCCACGATGGATGCCTACCTGTGGCGCGAGTACACCTGGCTCACCGCCGCCCAATATCGCATAGGGGGCTCGGCAGCCTATTCCTTCATCATGCCAGGCCCCAAACTGCGCACTTTTGTACGTTTCAGCCTCAGCCATCGCAAGGCCAACGAGAGCAACATCTACAGTCAGGGATGCGACTTCACCACAGGCTCTCTGGCAGTAGGTTGTGCCTTCTAATAATTGACATACGTCAATAAAACAACGCTGTGTGCGCACAAATCAAGCGGTTACAACTTGCCGTTTGGTAAATTAGCAGTACCTTTGCACCCGAAAATGAGCGTCATACCAGTTCTCGCGATGAGCACCGACGCGAAAAAGCAATAAAACGAGGGCTTTTTCATAGCCCCACAACCGATAGAGTATATGAAAAGATTAGTGAAGAATTTATGTCTGAGCTTTTCGATTCTTACCCTGATGCCCCTGAGCGCAGGAGCAACCAAAAACGGAAACGAAAGTTCAGAACCTTATGACTGGACCCCAGTGATGGAGGCCATCATAGAGGTGGAAAGTGGAGGAGACCCCAACGCCGTGAGTGGGAACTCAGTAGGCGTGATGCAGATAACACCTATCTGCGTAGAGGAGTGCAACAACATCCTGAAGGAGCGCGGCAAGAAGAAGCGCTACACGATGGCTGACCGCAAAAGCCCAGCAAAGTCGAAAGAGATGTTCCTCCTGATTCAGTCACAGCACAACAAGACGAACGACGTAGAAAAGGCTATACGTTCGTGGAATGGAGGCCCACGCTACAGTGTGCGTGCCACCAACAGATACTACAAGAAAGTGCTGCAGTGTATGAAGTAGGCATCGAGAGTGTGCCAACACAAGACGAATCCATAACAAGTCCGGTCATCAGGCAAGTGAAGCTTGATGACCGGACTTTTCTTTGGTCAATGGTTCAATGGTCAATGTTAAAAAATACATACGAAATTTGTCTGTTTCACAAACATTTCGTAAATTTGCACGGTTTTATTTAGCAACGTTACTCAAATGAAAGAAGATTATAACCCGCGTAATGCGCAACAGAACGTGCCTGTCAAAGAAAAGAGCCAGGCAGGAGAGCAACAAAAGAGCAAGACAGCCATGCAGCTCCAGCAATCGGGTGGAGTGGCTTGTCATAGCTGTGGTACACTCAACGATGCCGATGCACAGTATTGCATGTCGTGTGGCGCACCGCTTCACGGAATCGTTTGTCCCAACTGTGGCAGTGAGATAGATGCCGACTCGGACTTCTGCGAGGTGTGCCGCCATTACATCCGTCGTGACGTGTGCTCCTTCTGCGGTGCCAAGCTCGATGACAATGATGGCTACTGTCCAGAATGTGGCTCGCCACGCGGCGGCATAGTTTGCCCCACTTGCCACACGCTCAACGACTTCTCATTCTGCAAACAGTGTGGTCAACCACTCACCGAAGATGCCCGAAAGCTGTTGATGAAGGTCAAAGAGTCACCCCAATACCGTGAGTTGGTAGCCCTTGCCAAAGAATACAATGACCTTCAGATGGAACTTCCCTTCGAATCAGAGCGTGACCTTCAGCGCGACGAGGCTTCACGCCAACTGCGTGAGCGCGTACTGAAGCTACTCGCAGAGGATTTGGGCAACAAAAACCCCGTTATTCCCACACCACCGAAACAGCGCCTAAGCAAAGAGGAACTGGAAGAACGCAAGAAACGCAAGATGGAACAGCTCTCTGAACTGCTTGAACGCATGGCCATACCGCAGAGTCCCTCGCCAGCGAAAGTGCGCAACTACGCCATGGCCCAGAAGCCTATGGGCGTGAGACTGGCTTGGCTATGCAACTACAAGCAAGCCCTTCACAGCAGCCCCTGCGGATGCGCAAAGCCCCAGCTTGGAGGCAAATGGATCATGCTGGGCCACAACTCAAATCAGGAAATAAAGGACGACAAATAATCCCGGCAATAAGAGGGATTTTTCCAAAACAGAATCTTAAACCCATAACACGAGATGGCAAAAAACAAGAAAGAACGCCTGGTTGCCGCGATTGAGCACGGCACAGTGATAGACCACATACCAGCCACTAAGACCTACCACGTGGCAAGTCTGCTGGGGCTCTTCGACATCACGTCGCCAGTCACCATCGGCATCAATTACCCGTCGAAGAAGGTTGGTAACAAGGGTATCATCAAGGTATCAGACAAGTTCTTCACCGATGACGAAATTTCACGACTCTCCGTAGTGGCCCCCAACGTCATCCTCAACATCATCCGCGATTATGAGGTGGTAGAGAAAAAGACTGTAGAGACACCCAGCGACATCCGAGGCATCGTGAAGTGCAACAACCCTAAGTGCATCACCAATAATGAACCCATGGCCACCCACTTCCACGTAGCAGACGGCATACTCACATGCCACTACTGCGAACGGGAACAGGATATTAATAAGGTGGAACTGGTGTGAGTCGCACTCCGCTAAATGAAAAATGAGAAATATGAAACTCTGGGAGAAGGACTTTGAGATAAACAGTGAGATAGAGCGTTTCACCGTAGGCCGTGACCGTGAGCTGGACCTTTATCTGGCACCATACGACGTGCTGGGCTCTATGGCTCACATCACCATGCTGGAGAGCATCGGACTCATCGGTAAGGATGAGCTACCCGTGCTGCTGAAAGAGCTGCGGAGCATCTACGAGCAGACACAGCGTGGCGAATTCGTCATTGAGGAGGGTATCGAGGATGTACACTCGCAGGTGGAGCTGATGCTGACAAGGAAGCTTGGTGACATGGGCAAGAAAATTCACTCCGGCCGCTCGCGTAACGACCAGGTGCTTGTAGACCTGAAGCTCTTCACCCGCCACCAACTGAAACTCGTGGCCGAGGCCGTCAACGACCTTTTTTCGCAGTTGCAGCAGAAAAGCGAGCAGTACAAGGACGTGCTCATGCCAGGCTATACCCACCTGCAGGTGGCCATGCCGTCGAGCTTCGGCCTGTGGTTTGGAGCACATGCCGAGTCATTGGCCGACGACATGCAGTTCCTCCTCGCCGCCTACCGCACGGCCAACCGCAACCCATTAGGCTCTGCGGCCGGCTATGGTTCATCGTTTCCCCTGAATCGCCAGATGACCACCGACTTACTGGGATTTGACACCATGGACTACAACGTGGTCTATGCCCAGATGTGCCGTGGAAAGATGGAGACGGGCGTGGCCTTTGCCTTGGCCACCATCGCCGCCACGCTGTCGAAACTAGCTTTCGATGCCTGCCTGTTCAACTCGCAGAACTTCGGTTTTGTGAAGCTGCCCAAGGAGTGCACCACAGGGTCGAGCATCATGCCCCATAAGAAGAACCCCGACGTCTTCGAGCTTATCCGTGCCAAGAGCAATAAGCTGCAAGCGCTGCCCCAGCAGGTGACGCTCATCAAGAACAACCTGCCCACGGGTTATTTCCGCGACCTGCAGATCATCAAAGAAGTGTTCCTGCCCGCCTTCGACGAACTGCTCGACTGCCTACGCATGACGGCCTACATCATCAGCCGCATAGAGGTGAACGAGCATATCCTCGACGACCCGCGCTACGACCCGATGTTCTCTGTCGAGGAGGTAAACCGCCTCGCCGCCGCCGGTATGCCTTTCCGCGATGCCTACAAGAAGGTGGGACTCGACATCGAGGCCGGACGTTTCACACCCTGCAAGGAAATCCACCACACCCACGAGGGTAGCATCGGCAACCTCTGTAACGACCGCATAGCAGCCCTCATGGCCGACACCCTCTCACAATTTGGCTTCGACCGCGTGGAGGCCGCAGAGCAGAAACTGGTAAGTAGTCTCTGAGGAGTTAAAGGAGTTAAGATGAAGAAAATTCTCGTTTCATTATTATTATTATTGTGTGCTTCGTGCGATTCCGACACCATGTATAGCAGTCATGACTGCTACTTCGTCTTCCATGCTTCAATATTTCCCTCGTGTGCGCTGACACGCTCCGTGGGCAGTGCTAGCGGAAACTTCTGTATCGTGAAGGCCGTGATGGAGCGTGGCGTCACTCACCTGAAACTCACACCCAATCAGGGCACGTATGCCTCCACCGACCTTGACCTTACCATGAGCACAGCCGTGAATGGACGAGCCATTTCATACACCCGCATGGGTTACAAGCAGGGACTTATCATTGGCCGCTCCTCCTTCGGACAGCTCAGAGCCTACGACTTGCAGTGTCCAAACTGCGACTTCAACTATGAGCTGAAATGGAAGAGTATCTACGAGCTACAGTGCAGCAAGTGTAATCGCATCTATAATATCAATGGTAATGAGGGCTACGTTCAGAGCGGCGACAAAGGTCACAACCTGGCCCTGTACAAATATGTGACATACAACGAATTTGATGGCATACTCATCGTGAGTAGCGGACAGTAAATTTAATGTTATATTATTTTTTTAGGAGTTTTATTTGTGTATGTCGGAAAATAACCGTAATTTTGCAGCGAAAATCAAATAACACATTATAATTATGAAGTATACGAACAAATTTATCCTAGCACTTTTTGCACTGGTGCTCCTTGCCAGCTGCGCCAGTCAGAAAGACGTTCCCTATTTCCAGAACTCAACCGACGTGGACCTCTCACGTTCACAGTATCTTTTTGATGCCCGCATCATGCCGAAAGACCAGCTCACCATCACTGTCAGCTGCATTGACGACCAGGCTGCCGCTCCGTTCAACATGACTGTGCCCACAACATACTCCCTGAACAACCGCAGCACATACTCCCAGCCTATGCTACAGTCGTATCTCGTGGATAACGAGGGAAACATCCAGTTCCCCATTATTGGACAGTTGCATGTGGGCGGCCTTACCAAGGCAGAGGCCGAGAAGATGATTGAGACAAAGATTAAGCCCTTCATGTCAGAAGCTGAGAAGCCCATCGTTACCGTGCGCATACCTGGTTACCAGATCTCGGTCATCGGAGAAGTGGCACGTCCAGGAACCTTCAACGTCTCACGTGAGAAGATAACCATCCTTGAGGCATTGGCACAGGCCGGAGACCTCACTATCTACGGACAACGTAAGAACGTGCAGCTCATCCGCGAGGACTCCACCGGTATGAAGTCTGTCCACTTCTACGACCTTACCGATGCGAACATCATCAATTCACCCTACTACTATCTGCAGCAGAACGACGTGGTCTACGTGACACCTAACAAGGTGAAGGCCCAGAATTCCAGTGTGGGTAGCATGACAACCCTCTGGTTCTCGGCAACCTCGATTCTTATCTCGCTCACATCGCTGCTCTACAACATCCTGAAGTAATTTCCAATGAAATTTGTTAGTTGGAATGTCAACGGCCTCCGTGCTTGCGAGGGCAAAGGTTTCAGTGATATTTTTCGTCTCCTGGACGCAGACTTTTTCTGCCTTCAGGAGACGAAAATGCAACCAGGACAGCTTGACCTCAGCTATGAGGGCTATGAAAGCTACTGGAACTCTGCTGACAAGCGCGGCTATAGTGGCACCGCCATCTTCACTCGACACAAACCCCTCTCGGTAGAAATGGGCATGGGCATCGACCTGCACGACCACGAAGGACGCGTCATCACCCTGGAGATGCAAGATTTCTTCCTTGTCACCGTCTACACGCCCAACTCACAGGACGGACTGAAACGGCTGGACTACCGTATGTCGTGGGACGATGCATTCCACAGCTACCTGAAGCACCTCGACCAGCAGAAGCCCGTTATCGTTTGCGGCGACATGAACGTAGCCCATGAGGAAATAGACATCAAGAATCCCAAGAGCAACCGACGTAATGCAGGCTTCACCGATGAGGAGCGTGAGAAATTCACCGACCTGCTTGCCTGTGGTTTCACCGACACATTCCGCTTCCTGCACCCCGACGAGGTGTGCTACTCTTGGTGGTCGTATCGTTTCCAGGCCCGTGAGAAGAACGCCGGCTGGCGTATAGATTATTTCCTGACAAGCAATCGTCTACAGCCCAGCATCGTCAGTGCCTCCATTCACACCGACATCATGGGCAGCGACCACTGCCCAGTGGAGTTGATCACCAAGTAGGGAATCTCGCTTGTCTAATTCCATCACTCTTCATTGGCAGAAGTCTCAGCCTCACAGCGCTTCATCGTTGGAACGACGAAGGGCAATACCAGTGCGGTAATAATGGCCAAGTAGCCAAAAGCCGGCTCATAGCCCAGCATATAATATAATAAGGTATTGCCAATGAGTATCACACCAAGCATGAGCAGACGAATCGTGCCCCATTTCTTCAATGCCAGGTCCTTGCGTTCCAAAAGGTCAGCCTTTACCTTCTGCATACTGAACAGCTTCAGAGACAGCGGCACCACAGTCAGCGACAGCAGTATGGCTGCCGTCTGAAGTACGAACCGCGTTTCGTCCGATACATCGGAGAGCACGGCGATGTCCATACCCATGAACTCACCGCCTATATACAAAGCCAGTGCAACAATGCAAATCAGCGTAAAAAGCACAGAAAGGCTGTTACTTATTTCTTTCATATCCTCTGTTTCTTTATCCCTCAAAGGGCGTACGGTTAATGATGGACCGTCCGAGGGTTACCTCGTCGGTATATTCCAGTTCGTTGCCAACAGCGATACCACGGGCAATGATGCTTACATTGACACCCGTTGGAGCAAGCTTGCGATAAACATAGAAGTTGGTGGTATCGCCCTCCATGGTGCTACTAAGGGCAAGGATGACCTCCTTGACTTCGTTCTCTGAGACGCGCTGCACCAGCGACTCTATCTCCAAGTCTGAGGGTCCGATGCCGTCCATGGGCGAGATAAGGCCGCCGAGGACATGGTAGAGCCCATAGAACTGCTGGGTGTTCTCGATGGCCATCACGTCTTGGATGTTCTCTACGACGCAGATGGTTGAGGCATCTCGACGCTGGTCAGAGCAGATGGGACAGATGTCGGTATCGCTGATGTTGTGGCACACACGACAGAACTTCACCTCACGGCGCATGGTGGCTACGACATCGGCAAAGCGCTCAACGTCGGAAGTCTCCTGGCGTAACAGATGGAGCACAAGACGCAGGGCTGTCTTGCGCCCTATGCCTGGCAGACGGGAAAACTCCTGCACTGCCTGTTCCAATAGTCGTGACGGATACATCTGCTATTTACGAATTACGAATTACGATTTATGGATTTTCGATTTTCGATTGGCTAATTAGTTCCCTATCTCAGAAAGCTCCAGCCAGCGCATGGACTTCTCGTCGAGTTCGTCGTTCAGTATCGGCAAGCGCTTGCTCAATGTCGTTATCTCTTCCACTGAGGTAGTTCCCCCACAGAGAGCAGCCTCTATCTGTTTCTGCTCGGCCTCCAGGACGGCGATGTCCTTCTCTAACTGCTCAAACTCGCGTTTCTCCTTGTAAGTGAGCTTTCGAGACCCACCCCGGCCAGACCCTCCCCCTGCCCCTCCCTGCGAGAGAGGGGAGTAGTTACTTTTAGCGTCAGATGGTTTATCAGCGGCAGAGGTGTCTACTCCCCTCCCTGTTGGGAGGGGCTGGGGGGTGAGTCTGCTGGGTCTGCTCCCTTCCCACTCCCTGTACTGCGTATAGTTTCCGGGGAAGTCCTTCACAACGCCATCACCCTTGAAGACGAGAAGGTGGTCGACGACCTTGTCCATGAAGTAGCGGTCATGGCTGACGACGATGACACAGCCGGGGAAGTCCTGCAGGTACTCCTCTAATATCTGGAGCGTGACGATGTCAAGGTCATTAGTCGGCTCGTCGAGGACGAGGAAGTTGGGCTGGCGCATGAGCACAGTGCAAAGGTAGAGCTTGCGCCGCTCTCCTCCGCTAAGCTTCGCCACGTAGTTGTATTGCTGTTCGTTGGTAAAGAGGAAGTGCTGCAAGAGCTGTGTGGCCGTAAGGTGGCGCCCCTGTCCGAGGTCTACATATTCAGCTATGTCGCGCACCACGTCGATGACCTTCTGGTCTTCGCGGAATTGCAACCCCTCTTGTGAGAAATATCCGAAGCGTACTGTCTCGCCGATAACGATGTGCCCGCTGTCGGGCTGCAGCTCGCCAAGAAGCATCTTCACGAAGGTTGACTTGCCAGTACCGTTATTACCCACGATGCCCATCTTCTCGAAGCGGGAGAAGTTGTAGTAGAAGTCTTTGAGGATGACAACAGGGCTAAATTCTTTAGAGATATACTGACACTCGAAGATCTTGGAGCCAATATATACGTTGCTGGCCTTCAGCCTTATGGCCCGCTCCTCAATACGCGCCTTTGCTACCCGTTCCAGTTCGTAGAATGCATCCTCACGGCTCTTCGCCTTATGTCCACGAGCCTGTGGCATGCGGCGCATCCATTCCAGTTCGGTGCGGTAGAGGTTGTTGGCACGGGCTATCTCGGCGCGGCGGTTGTCGATGCGTTCCTGCCGCTTCTCCAAGTAGTAGGAGTAGTTTCCGCGATAAGTGTAAATGGTCTGGTCATCCAGTTCGAGGATTACGGAGCAGATGCGGTCGAGGAAATAGCGATCGTGGGTAACCATGAGCAACGTCTTGTTGCCACGGTTCAGGAAACCCTCCAGCCACTCAATCATCTCTAGGTCTAGGTGGTTAGTCGGCTCGTCGAGGATGAGCATGTCAGGTTCGGTGATAAGCACATTGGCCAGTGCCACACGCTTCTGCTGGCCGCCAGAAAGCTGACCCATGGGCTGTTGCAAGTCACGAATCTTCAATTTGGTGAGAATCTGCTTCGCCTTCAGAATCTTCTCTGGATCGTTCTCGTGGTTAAAGCAGGCATCGAGTACACTCTCCTGAGGGTCGAAGACGGGCGACTGTTCCAGCATGCCCACCTTCAGGTCACGGCGATAAATGATGTTGCCGCCGTCAGCGCTATCCTTGCCCACAAGCAGGGACAGCAGCGTGCTCTTGCCCGTACCGTTTTTGGCAATGAGACCCACCTTCTGTCCTTCGGCAATAGAAAAGCTGATGTCCTCAAATAAAAGAAGAGAACCAAACGATTTCGTAAGGTTCTGGACATCTAAATATGGTATTTCCTTCGCCACTAACTTCCCAGTTCCTTATTGATTTTCTCAATATAGTCGAGCAGCTCTTCCCTACCCTCCCCTTTCTCTGCCGATGTGACGAAGTAAGGCGGCATCTCTTCCCACGTCTCAAGCATCTTCTGCTCGTAGGCAGCGACGCTGGCACGGACTTTTGCGGCGGTAAGCTTGTCGGCCTTTGTAAAGACGATGCTGAAAGGGATGCCCGACATGCCCAGCCAGTTCATGAACTCCAGGTCGATGGCCTGGGCTTCTAGGCGCACATCGATGAGCACAAAGACGTTTACCAGCTGCTCACGTCCCAAGATGTAGCCGCGAATCATCTGGTCGAGTCGCTGCACCTCTTTCTTCGACCGCTTGGAAAAGCCATAGCCGGGTAGGTCGACAAGATACCACTCCTTATTAATAATAAAGTGGTTAATGAGCAGGGTCTTGCCAGGCGTGGCTGAAGTCTTGGCCAGCTTCTTGTTGCGGCAGAGCATGTTAATGAGGCTCGACTTGCCCACGTTGGAGCGGCCGATAAAGGCATACTCCGACTTGGTGTCCTTAGGACATAGAGACACCATGGGGGAGGAAATCGAAAATTCGGCAGTCCTAATATCCATTTACGATTTACAGATTTTCGATTTACGGTTTGTCACCTCTGCGGCAGACAACTATTCACTCTTCACTATGCACTTATCGGATGCGGTCGAGGGAGCGGACAAGCTTCTCATCCTTCATGATAGCCCTGCATGCAAGAAGCCAGCAGAGAGTAGCCACGACGGTGGCCACCATGGGATAGATGAAGCCCTTCTGTACGTAATTGCCAGAGTTGCTTATAGCAAGGAAGCAAATAAAGGCGACTCCGACAAAGCATAGAATCCGACAGATGTTAGCCTGCAAGGGACGCTTCTTGTACAAGGAAATGATGTACAGGGAAATGCACGCTGCCACCAGCGCCGCGATGCCCACTGCCACGTGGCTGAACGAGAAGAAGGCACTCACCATCATAGCCACGGCAGCCAGAAGCAGGTAAACAGTTTGAATACGCTGTATCATATTAATCCAATATTGCCTGTGGCTGTTCCTTCTGCTCACGCCAGTACACCTTGTCCTCTATGAACTCCTGGGTAGCCAGCAGTGAGGGCTTGGGCAGCTTCTCGTAGTAGCGTGAGATTTCTATCTGCTCGCGGTTCTCGAATACTTCCTCCAGCGTGTCGTTATAGGAAGCGAACTCGGCCAGTTTCTTCGACAGGTCGTCCTTGATTTGCTGTGAAATCTGGTTAGCGCGTTTGCCAATGATGGCAACGCTCTCGTAGATGTTGCCCGTGTCCTTGCACAGGTCCATAATGTTGCGCGTCACGGTGTTTACCGGAGCCTTTGATTTCTTGTAGTCCATCACGATTATTTACGATTTACGAATTTACGATTTACGATTTATTTACGAATTTACGATTTACTAATCCTTGGTTATTTTCTTGCACTTGGCAATGTATTTCTCTGCCGTAGAACGCATCTTCGAGTCAGGATATTCGTTGATGAATCCATAGCACTCATCCTCGGCATCGCGATATCGTTCCAGCTTCTTCTCATCGCTGGAGTTCTCAGCCAGCTCGAACTTGCTCTTCATGATGAGCACCGCGAAGTCCTCACGCAGGTTGGTGTAGGGGAACGTCTTGAGAGCGTTCTGCGCCACGACGATGCACGACGAATAGTTACTCTCGCTGTTCGAGTTAACATTACCAAAATAGCCTCCCAGGTTGTAGTAGAGCTGTGCCGACAGTAGTTCCTTCATGGTCAGCTTGTCATAGAGTTCGTACATACGGTCGGTGGCCTCCTGTCTGAGGGGAGAATTCGGATAGAGGTCGAGAAACTCCTGATAGGCCGTAATGGCTCCGTTGGTAGGACTCTGGTCGAGTCGTGGCTCCGGCGCACTCTGGTAGAGCGACTGCCCTATGTAGAAGGCGGCCTGCTCGGCATAGAGTCCCTTGGGATAGGTCTTGAAATACTTCTTGAACGTCTCCGAGGCCGTCTCATAGTCGCGGTTCATATACTCGGACATAGCCAACATATAGAGCGACTCCTGTGCCTCGTCGCTGCCCTTCTTCATGGTGATCAAGTCCATAAGCAGGGTCTCGGCGTGAGTGAAGTTACCCTCGGCAAAACACTGTTTGGCATACTCATAGCGATAGTTCATATCGTTATACTTGTATACCTTATTAAACTCGCCCGCACAACCCGTAAAAAGCAGGATAGCAGACAAGGATATAAGCCATTTCTTCATTTGGACTGCAAAATTACTCATTTCCCGCCGATGTCACAACTTTTTTTTACATTTTTAACCAGTCAGAACGGCAGTTTAGTCTGCTCCCCCGTGAGGAGGGTTGTCGTCAGTTTTGCTATGCGCATATAGTCCATGAAGCGTATTCCTGAGACGGGAGCGTTGGCAGCGCTCCATAAATCGACTGGCTTGGAGAAGCTCTGCACGGCCATTCGCTGTAGTTCGCGTGCCGTGGGCAGGTGTCTGTGATGGGGCAAGAGCTGTGCCACGTGCTCACAGAATGAGGGTATGGAGCCCTCCTCTGCCTGGTCGTGGTCGGCCAGTGCGCGATAAACGGCATACCACTGACGGGCGTGCTTCACTTCCTGTCCCATCCTGATGATAACGTTGTCCACCTGCTCCGACGAGAGCAGCCGGGCCATTTTCTTCTTAATCTTGGCCTGTCGCACCAGTTTCTGGCAGTCGCGGAACGATGCCCTTGGCGAGCGTTTCTCCACACCTACCACGCGGCCAAGTATCCTGACGTCATACTCTCCCGTGATGAGGATGGCATCGTAGTCCTCGTTCTGCGGCACCAGCCACTGCAGCCCCTCGTCGTCCTGAAAATAGGTCTTCACCGTGCAGCTGCCGTCAATCCAAGCCAGCACGTTGTCGCCGTCTTGGAAGGTCGCCCCAAGCTGTACGCGCAGCATGTCGCCTTCCTCGAAGCCAGCTCCAGTCATGCTGTCGCCGACGACGGGTATGAATATTTCCGGGTGCACCCCTACCAGTGCCTTGGGCAGCATGACGTAGCCATCGCCCTCACTGTCACCAGGCATCGTGGGGATGCCGCATTTCGCAGAGATGCTACTACGCGGCACCATCGTGTCGCACGGCATTACTTTCATGCCAGCCTCGCTGAGCAGGTCGAGTGTCTGTTTCAGTTCTTCTTCGTTCATGGTCTGTTCCAACTGGTGTTTTGAATCTTCCTAAAAAAAGATGATTCACAAGAGCCATTTTTCTTTCGACTAGATAATTAAAAAGTAAACCCATTTACACTATCCCACTCCGGATTGGCGGTCATGCGGAAGTCCCCGCTGCCAGTTCCTCCCCCACCGCCTTCACCGAAAAAACTGCCAGTGTAGCGTGTCACTTGGTTCCTCGTCACTGGCACATTCTCAAACACCTGTTCCTTGATGATATTATCGTTCGCGTCCAGTGCCGTAACGGTCAGCTTCGTCAGCACGTCCTCCTCAGTATGTGGCATAGTGTATATCTCATAGACTCCGTCATCCACCACCGTCCGTATCTCCGTCTGCTTGCTCTGAACGCACCCGTATCCGTCGGCAGGACTGAAGGTACTGGAACCTCCAAGGTAGTAGAACTTGAACTTCGCCACCGAAGGCGGTATGCTCTCATCCGTCAACACCAACCTGAACATCGCCACTGCACGGGTCAACGTCAAGTCGTACGTCCGCTTCTCAGCTGTCACAACCAGGTCGCCATAATAGTAAAACGTGTCGGTGACTTTATTATTCGGGAACGTCACCTTCTCCATACTCGTAATCGTCGCCGAGCCATCGCAGTTGTGAGCCACTACCACTAGCTTGTAGGTATCGGCCGCCAGTGACAGTGCCACCGTACCGTAGCTCGCATCGCCTTTCGTCTGTGCCACCGTCTTCACCTTTGTACCCTCACTGTCAAACACAGCGATGTTCAAGCGTGAGCATAGCTCAGTAATGTCCGTAGCCGAACGAGAAAGGAATCCAACTTGTTCAAACTGCGTGAAACGCAGGATGACATTCGCCTCACGCTGCACCTCCCCGCCCTTTTCTTCGAGCAGGGGTTTCTCACAGGAAATAAAAAACATCACGAGCAGTGCCATAGTCGCTCGTGCACAGTAGCTAACAAGTTTCGTTGTGTTCATAACATTATATATTTACGCGTGCAAAGATACGAAGATTTGGGGAATAACGTTTATTTTTGACGTAAAAAGTAATAATTATTATAGATTTCTTGCAAAAACCTCCTCTTAAAGCGAGGAGAATGGCTGAGCAGCTCAACGAAGACGTCCCGAAAGGCACGATAGCAAAATTCATCTATGAAAATAGAATTGACCCCAAAAATTTGGTAGTCTTACTAGAAATGATTACCTTTGCACCCGATGATGCTTCAATTTAAAGAAATCCTACGAATTCTAACAAAGACACCTAAAAAAACAAAAAGATAAAAAGCATGAAGAAGGAGTTGTTATATGTATCAATGCTGTTTTTCACCCTCTGGGGACAGGCAGCAGAAGTGGAAAAGAGTGACAACGGTATAACCGTGCGCCCTGATGCGGGACAGGCCCATGTGGTGCGCCTCGAAGTGATGAACGACAAGATAGTACGTGTGAGGGCCACTAGTAAGGACGCGCTGCCCCAGAAGCAGAAGAGCCTAATAATAGTCGACCAGACGGCCAAGCCGAGCTTCACCGTCAGCGATGCCGATGGCTACGCCGCCGTGAAAACCGCACAGATGGAGGCCCGCGTGGACAAACGGACAGGCGAGGTGACCTTCCTCGGAGCCGACGGCAAGACGCTGCTGCGCGAGGCCGAGCAGGGCAAGCGGTTCTGGGACTACTACGTCCCCGACCGTGAAATAGGCGTCAGCGTGGCAAAGGTGCCTGAACAGCAGCGGCACGGGCTGACTTGGCAGATGGTCTTCGACAGCCCTGCCGACGAGGCGTTCTACGGACTGGGACAGCACCAGGCACATGAGCTGAACATGAAGGGACGGAACGAGGATCTCTTCCAGTATAACACGAAGGTAAGCATCCCCTTCGTCATCTCCAACAAGAACTACGGACTGCTCTGGGACTCATATAGCTACTGTCGCTTTGGCCAGCCAGATGACTACCTTCAGTTAAATCAAGCTTTTAAGCTCTACGACAAGAAGGGACAAGAGGGTCATCTCACGGGAACCTACACCGACAAAGACGGCAAGACCCTCGTACGCGACGAGGACAGCCTGTACTACGAGTTCGCCTGTCCGCCGAAATCGGAACTGGGCAACCGCATGGAGCCCGGCGGCACGAAGAATCTGCCAAAAGGTTTTAACCTGGACGGGGCAAAGGTAGTGTACGAAGGGTTTCTGGAACCGAGACCCACCCCCCAGCCCCTCCCTATAGGGAGGGGAGTAGATACTGAAAACTCTCAAATCTCAAATCTCAAATCTCAACTCAGAGAGTTCATTCTCTACTACGCCGGCTATGTGAAGGTCTTCATTGGGGGGCGTGAAGTGGTGCCGGAGATTTGGCGCACAAGCTGGAACCCTAACAGCCATAAGTTCACCTGCGACATTCCGAAGGGAGAGCTGACACAGCTGCGCATAGAATGGCAGCCCGACGGCGGCGAGAGCTACATCGGACTGCGCGTGGCACGTCAGCGCACAGAGCAGGAGCAAGGGCAGCTGAGCATCTGGAGCGAGATGACACAGGACATGGACTATTACTTCATCGCAGGACAGTCGATGGACGAGGTCATCAGTGGCTATCGCACGCTGACGGGTCGCGCTCCCGTCTATCCCAAGTGGGTGATGGGTTTCTGGCAGAGCCGTGAGCGATACCAGACGCAGGACGAGATTGTGCAGACGCTGGCAGAGTTCCGCCGTAGGCATATCCCCATCGACAACATCGTACAGGACTGGAACTATTGGCCTGAGGACCAGTGGGGCAGCCATGAGTTTGAGGCCTCGCGCTATCCCGACCCGCAGGCCATGCTCGACAGCGTACATGGGATGAACGGACGGTTCATGATCAGCGTCTGGCCGAAGTTCTACTGCAACACAGACAACTACAAAGAGCTGGATGCCCACGGCTGGATGTACCAGCAGAGTCCTGTAGACGACATCCACGACTGGGTGGGTCCGGGCTACAAGAACTCTTTCTACGATGCCTACTGTCCCGATGCCCGCAAAATGTTCTGGAGGCAGATGGATGAGAAGCTTTACACAGGACTGTCTGGCAAAATCGAAAATCGAAAACCCGTAAATAGTAAATACATCGATGCCTGGTGGATGGATGCCTCCGAGCCTAATGTGCGCGACTGCACTCCGATGTGGTATCGCAAGGCCCTCTCTGGCCCCACAGTACTGGGCACGACGACGGAATACTTCAACGCCTACGCCCTGATGAACGCCCAAGGCATCTACGAGGGGCAGCGTGAAACGTGGCAACAAATCGTAAATGGAAAATCCGTAAATCGTAAATTATCCGAGCCTCGTGTGTTCCAGCTCACCCGCAGCGGCTTTGCCGGTCTGCAACGCTACAGCACCGCCACCTGGAGCGGCGACATTGCTACCCGCTGGGAGGACATGCGGGCACAGATGACTGCCGGTCTGAACTACTCGCTCTCGGGTCTGCCCTACTGGGGCATGGACATCGGCGGCTTCTGTGTGGAGCGTCGCTATGTGGCTGCCCAGCAGCTCTACGACAAGGACAAGACGGAGAACGAAGACCTGCGCGAATGGCGAGAGCTGCAGGCACGCTGGAACCAGTTCGGCTGCTTCGTGCCCCTCTACCGCACCCACGGACAGTGGCCGCTACGCGAGGTGTGGAACATCGCACCGGAAAGCCACCCGGCCTACCAGAGCATCACGTGGTACGACCGGCTGCGCTACCACCTCATGCCCTACCTCTACAGCATGGCCGGATGGGTACACCTGAAGGACTACACGATGATGCGTGCGCTGGTGATGGACTTCGGCAGCGACCCGCAGGTGCTCGACATCAAGGACCAGTGGATGTTCGGCCCGTCGCTCATGGCCTGCCCCGTGAGCGAGTACAAAGCCCGCAACCGTGCCGTCTACTTCCCCAAGGGACGAACTTGGTATGATTTATATACAGGAGAGGTGGCCAATGGTCAATCGTCAATGGTCAATGGTCAATTAATCGTCGAGGCTCCCTACGAGCGCATCCCTGTCTATGTGCCCGGCGGCAGCATCATCCCCTTCGGCCCGGCCATAGAGTGGAGCGACGAGAAGCCTGCGGAACTCATCAACCTCTACATCTACAGTGGTCGTGACGCACAGTTCACACTCTACGAGGACGAGGGAACGAACTATAATTATGAAAAGGGAAAGTATGCCACCAT
>JAEEGL016331375.1_pt1 | contig 19577 bp, 16 predicted proteins | sample 9134231 | NCBI WGS metagenome assembly JAEEGL01 (sample SAMN16246548, study PRJNA631951) | gut metagenome | biome: gut microbiome; feature: rumen; material: fiber-attached | host: Bos | place: Iran: Karaj | collected 2018-10 | reverse complement strand
TCGTATCCGAGTTCGATTGCCTTGATATTGAAGTCGTACAGGTTCTTGTGCTTGGCCGATACGACCTTCGCCATCGCGGCGGGAATATCCTTTTTGTCGATGACGGCGCTGTGTTCGATAACGCTGCCGAGCAGTATCATGTTGGCGATACCGTCGAATCCGCGCTCGGTCGAGAGCGCCGTGGCGGGAACGTAGTGAACGGTGACGTCCCCTCTCTCAACCTTGCGGTCGACGAGAGAGGAATCGACGTAGATCTCGCCGCCCGGTACGACCGCCGACTCGAACTTGTCGAGAGAGGGACGGTTCATAACGATCAGCACGTCGGGCTCGGTGACGATCGGCGAGCCGACCGGCTCGTCGGATACGATGACCGAGCAGTTGCAGGTTCCGCCGCGCATTTCGGGCCCGTAGGAGGGAAGCCAGCTGAGTTCCTTGTCTTCGATAAGGGCGGCCGCCGCAATGAATTTACCGGTGAAAAGGACGCCCTGTCCGCCGAATCCGGCGATAAGAATGTTTTTCGTCATTGCAGCCGCCTCATTTCTTCTCCGCGTACTTGTCGCGGTACACGCCGAGCGGGTAGTAGGGGATCATATTCTCCTCCGCCCACTTCATCGCCTTCTCGGGCGTCATGCCCCAGTTGGTCGGGCAGGTGGAAACGACCTCGATGAGAGAGAACCCCTTCTTTTCGGTCTGATAGGTGAACGCCTTTTTGATGGCGCGTCCGGCCGCGCGGATGTTCTTGACGCTGTTGATCGCGACCCGCTCGATATAAGCCGGCCCGTCGAGCTGCGAGAGCATCTCGCAGATCTTTACCGGGAATCCGACGGCTTCGACGTCGCGTCCGTAGGGAGAGGTCTGCGTGACCTGGCCGGGGAGCGAGGTCGGGGCCATCTGGCCGCCGGTCATTCCGTATATCGCGTTGTTGACGAATATGACCGTGATGTTTTCGCCGCGGGCGGCAGAATGCACCGTCTCGGCGGTTCCGATGGCGGCAAGGTCGCCGTCGCCCTGGTAGGTGAAGACGATATTGTCGGGATTGGCGCGCTTGACGCCGGTCGCGACGGCCGGGGCTCTTCCGTGAGCCGCCTGGACCATATCGACGTTGAAATAGTTGTAGGCGAAGACCGAGCAGCCGACCGACGCGACGCCGACGGTTCTTCCTTCGATGCCGAGCGAATCGATCGCTTCGGCGACGAGGCGATGGATAATGCCGTGGCCGCAGCCGGGGCAGTAGTGCATCGGCACGTCGCAAAGCGAGTGCGGACGTTCAAAAACGGTTGCCATTATCACTTTCCTCCTTTGAGTTTTTCGTCGGCCGCCATGATCGAGGCGAGCACCTCGGCGGGCGACGGGATCATTCCGCCTACTCTCGAGCAGAGGGTGACGGGGCGCGAGCATCTGATAGCCAGCTCGACGTCTTCTATCATCTGACCCATCGAAAGCTCGACCGAGATGAAGGCCTTCGCCGTCTTCGATCTTTCGAAGAGTGCCTTTTTTGGGAAGGGCCAGAGGGTGATCGGACGGAACATGCCCGCCTTGACGCCCTTTTCGCGGGCCGCCTTGACGGCGTTCTTCGCGACTCTCGCCGCGATTCCGAATCCGACGACGACGATATCGGCGTCGTCGCAGAGATATTCTTCGTACATGACCTCGTCGCGTTCGACCGTCTCGTATCTCTTGTATCTGTCGATATTCCAGCGTTCGAGCTCGTCGGGGGTAAGAGAGAGCGAGTTGATTATGTTGTGTTTTCTCTTCATGCCGGTTCCGGTCAGCGCCCAGGGCTTTTCGACCTTCCCCTGCGTGCTTTCCTCAAGCAGCACCGGCTCCATCATCTGACCCATCGTTCCGTCGGCGAGCAGCATGCAGGGCATACGGTATTTGTCGGCGAGATCGAAGGCGTGGACGGTCAGCTGCGCCATCTCCTGGACCGACGCCGGAGCGAGCACGAGCAGATGATAGTCGCCGTGTCCGCCGCCTCTCGTCGCCTGGAAGTAATCAGACTGCGAGGGCTGGATGCCGCCGAGTCCGGGACCTCCGCGCTGAACGTTCACGATGAGCGCCGGCAGGTCGCATCCCGCCATATAGGAGATCCCCTCGCTCTTGAGCGAGACTCCGGGGCTGGACGAGGACGTCATGACCCTGACTCCGGCAGACGCCGCGCCGATTACCATATTGATCGCCGCGATTTCGCTTTCGGCCTGCAGGAAGGTGCCGCCGATCTTCGGCATGCGCTTCGCCATATAGGCCGCGATCTCGGTCTGCGGCGTTATCGGATATCCGAAATAGTGGCGGCAGCCGCAGGATATCGCCGCCTCGGCAATGGCTTCATTGCCTTTCATAAGAACTTTTTCAGCCATCGCACGTCACTCCTTTACAATCGTGATGACACAGTCGGGGCAGATCGTTGCGCAGGAGGCGCAGCCGATGCACGCGGCCTTGTCCGCCACGTCGGCGGTGTGATGTCCCTGCGCGTTGATCTTCTTGGGATCGAGCGCGACTATATGCTTCGGGCATGCGCTGACGCAGAGTCCGCAGCCCTTGCACCGGTCGGCGTTGAAGGTGATTTTTACCATTTTCTGACCTCAGGCGTTTATAATCCCGCCGTGGGATATGAAATAATCGAGTTCGAGTACCGGCATATCGGGAGGAAGTTCTTTCGCGACCGCCGGAAGAGCCGCTGAAAAGCAGACGGGTATATCCATTTCCGCGGACACCGCCGCGGCGTAGGGACCGCTTGACAGAAGCGTCTCTGCCGTCGTGTCCCTTCCGAGATTCGAGCAGTTCACGATGCCCGAAAAGCGCATCCCGCACGCCCCTTCGATCTCACGGAGCACCGCCACGGTGTCGCCGGGAGTCCTTGTCAGCGGGCGGTATTTATTGACGACCGCAAGCATGGCGAAGTCGTTCTCTTCAAGGATCGCCGGAACGAACCTTCCCAGCGCAAGCGCTCCGCGGTCGTCTCCGCCCACGTCGATCACGGCCCTGACCGAGCGGTCGCCGGTGATCGAATACGCCTCGTCAGGCATCGCCGGAAGATCGACGTTCGTCATGGCGTAATCGGATACGATCAGCTTTACTCCGAGCGCGTCGGTGACCTGGCGGCAGTCGGCGGATCTGAAATAGGGATTGACTATGTCGAGATCGGCGAGCACCGCCCCGTCCTGCGGGAACGCCCGGCGCAGATACGCGGCGTAGGCGAGAGAGACGGTGCTTTTCCCGCTTCCGTAATGTCCGCAGAAAAGAGTTATTCTTTTTGGTTTCCCGGTAAGTGACATCAGTCGACGAGGACGGTCCAGCCGAACGGATCGGCGATCTTGCCCCACTGGATCCCGGTGACGGTGTCGTAAAGCTTCTGCGATACCGGTCCGATGTCGCCGTTACCGATAGTCATGACCTCGTCCATGTAACGGAGCTTGCCGACCGGCGAGATGACGGCGGCGGTTCCGCTTCCGAAGACTTCCTCGAGTTTTCCGGCCTTCTGGGCGTCTATCAGCTCGTAGACCGAGATCCTGCGCTCCTCGACCGGCAGTCCCCAGTGACGGCAGACTTCGATGACCGAGTTGCGGGTGATGCCGGGAAGGATCGAGCCGTTGAGCATCGGGGTGACGATCTTGCCGTCGATCTTGAAGAAGATGTTCATGGCGCCGACTTCCTCGATGTATTTTCTTTCAACGCCGTCCAGCCAGAGCACCTGGGAATATCCGCCGTCGTGTGCCTTTACCTGAGCCGCCAGAGAGCAGGCGTAGTTGCCGCCCGTCTTGGCAAAGCCCATTCCGCCTCTGACAGCGCGGACGTAGTCGTCCTCGATCCAGATTCCGACCGGCTTGAGTCCCGAAGCGTAATAAGCTCCCGAAGGAGAAAGAATGATGCAGAAGAGATAGGTCTTCGACGGAGCGACGCCGAGGAAGGCGTCGGTTCCGATGATGAAGGGACGGATGTAAAGAGAGGTGTCGGGCTCGGTGGGAATCCAGTCGCGGTCGACGCTCACTATCGCCTTGACCGCCTCGACGAAATCCTCCTCGGGCAGCTCGGGTATGCACAGACGCCTGTTCGACGCGTTGGTGCGGCGGGCGTTCATAATCGGTCTGAAGAGACGGATTTTGCCGTCGACGCCGTAGTAGGCCTTGAGTCCCTCGAACATCTCCTGCCCGTAGTGGAATACGACGCAGGCGGGAGAAAGCGTCAGGTCGTGGAAGGGCTCGATCCTGGCGTCGTGCCAGCCCTGTCCCTCGGTGTAGTTCATGCAGAACATGTGATCGGTAAATATCTTGCCGAATCCAAGGGATTTTCCGTCCGGTTTCTTTGCCGGATTCTTTGTTTTCGTGATCTTGATTTCCATATTTTTTCTCCTTGGCGGAATAAATTATTATGTTTACTGGCCTTTGAGCGGCCCTTCCGGATCCGCGAGCATTTCTTTCGCGGCTTCGCGCATGCGGTATTTGAGGATCTTCCCGGCGTCGTTCATCGGGAAGGAATCGCAGACGTAGACGTATCTCGGCACCTTGTGCTTCGCGATCCTTGCCGCGGCGAAGGCCTTGAGCTCATCCGGAGTCAGCGTGACGCCGTCCTTCGGGATGATCCACGCCATGCATTCCTCGCCGTAGCGTTCGTCGGGCACTCCGACGACCGCGACGTCCTGCACTCCCGGATGTCCGTAATAGAACTCCTCGAGCTCGCGCGGATAAAGATTCTCTCCGCCGCGGATGATCATATCCTTGATCCGTCCGGTGATTTTGTAGTTGCCGGTTCCGTCGTCGCACGCCACGTCTCCGGTGTGGAGCCAGCCGTCGGCGTCGATGGCCTCGCGCGTGGCGCGGGGCATCTTGTAGTAGCCCTTCATCAGGTTGTATCCCCGGGCGACGAATTCCCCGTTCTGCCCCGCGGGAAGCTCGAGTCCGGTCTCGGGATCGACTATCCTGCATTCCACGTGCGGGAAGGCGTGTCCGACTGTCTCGGTCCTGATGTATTCGCTGTCGGTGACCTCGCTCATGGTGCAGCCGGGCGAGGATTCGGTCTGTCCGTAGACGCTGATGATCTCACGCATGTTCATATCGCTTTCCGCCATCCGCATAAGCTCGGGAGGGCAGTTGGAGCCCGCCATAATACCGGTGCGGATCGACGAAAAATCGGTCTTCGGAAAATCGGGATGCCGGCGCATGGCGATGAACATCGTCGGCACTCCGTTGAAGCAGGTTATGTGCTCGCGTCCGACGCAGTCGAGAGCCGATTTCGGGCTGAAATAAGGCAGAGGAAGCATCGTCGCGCCGTGCGTCATGCAGGAGGTCATCGAAAGGACCATCCCGAAGCAGTGGAACATCGGCACCTGGATCATCATACGGTCGGCCGTCGACAGATCCATCCGGTCGCCGATGCACTTTCCGTTGTTGACTATGTTGCGGTGAGTCAGCATTACCCCCTTCGGGAAACCGGTCGTTCCCGAGGTGTACTGCATATTCGCCACGTCGTCGGGACGCACCATCGAAGCGCGGCGGAGGACCTCCTCCCGGTGAACGCTTCTTCCCTTTTCGAGCGCCTCGCGCCACTCGACGGCTCCCTTCATCCTGAAACCGACCGTTATGACGTTGCGAAGGAAAGGCAGGCGGCGGCAGTGCAGTGGCTTCCCGCGTCTTGTTTCGGCAAGCTCCGGGCAAAGCTCCTCGATGATCCCTCTGTAATCCGAGTCGCGGCAGTTTTCGATCATCACGAGGGTGTGGGTGTCCGACTGGCGGAGCAGATATTCCGCCTCGTGGATCTTGTAAGCCGTGTTGACTGTGACGAGAACGGCGCCTATGCGGACGCACGCCCAGAAGGTTATGAACCACTGCGGAATGTTGGTCGCCCAGATCGCCACGTGATCGCCGTGGCCGACTCCCATCGCGATAAGGGAGCGTGCGAAAGAATCGACGTCGTCCCGGAACTGCGAATAGGTCCTGGTGTAATCCAGCGTCGTATATTTGAAGGCAAGCTGATCGGGAAATTCCTCGACGACCCTGTCGAGCGCCTCGGAAAAGGTCAGATCGACCAGCTCGTATTTCGGCCAGACGTAGCGCCCGGTGTGAGCGCGGTTCTCGGGAAGCCGGTTTTTGCCGCCGAATCCGTCTTCAAAGCGGCTCATATAGCCGCAGAAGTGCGGCAGAAGTATGCTCTTGTCGGCGATATCCTCAAAATCCGAAGGAATGCATTCGCAGGAGACGAATCCGGCGTAACCGACCGAACGCAGCGCGTCGAGCATTTCTCCCAGTGGCAGATCTCCCTCTCCGACCAGGCAGTATTTCACTCCTCCGCCGGGGAGAGCAGCCGAATCCCTGATGTGCACGTGCTTTATGTGCGCGCCGAGGTGTTCGATGACGTCCTCCGCGCTCTCGCCCCTGTCGCGCCAGGGGTGGTTCAGATCCCAGAGAGCTCCGAGACTGTCCGAAGCGAAAGTGTTGAGCAGATCCGAAAGGCGCGAGGTGTCGGCGTAAATGCCGGCCGTCTCGATAAGCAGGACGATCCTGTCCGCCTCGGCGACCGGAAGCGCGCGCCTGATGAGAGCCGCCGCGGCTTCGTCGGCGCCTTCGCGTTCTCCGGCTCCCGCGCGGATCCTTACGTATCTGCAGCGGAGCTTTGCCGCCGCCTCGACGCATTCGGATATTTCGAGAAGGTTTTCGTCGGCAGCCGACGCATCGGTTATGTCGCATACCGAATCTATGCAGGTGACGGCGAAGCCCGAGTCGGAAAGCTCGCGCCCGGTGGCGCCTATCCTGCCGGGTGAAAAGGGTTTTCCCGGTCCGAAAAGACCGTCCGGAAGCCCGTGAAGTTCAATGCCGGTAAACCCGGCGTCTCTCGCGGCGCAGAAAAGCTCGTCCCATCCGACGCTTTCCCAGCCGTTTGCGGATAACGAAAGTCTCATCTCCCCGGCGTCACTCCTGCGCGTAGGCTATCTTGTTGAGCGCCGAAAGATAAGCCATTATCGACGCCCCGATTATATCGGTGGAAAGTCCCTTCCCGGAGAAAAGTCCGCCTTCGGAACGCAGACGCACCAGGGCGTCGCCCATCGCCTCGCGTCCCTCTGTCACCGCCTGGATCTGAAAATCGTCAAGTTCGTAATGACGTCCGATTATCTGCTCGATGGCAAGGAAGGCGGCGTCGATCGGACCGTCTCCCGCGCAGATTCCGGTGAGCTTCTCGCCTTTGCGGTCGAGAGTTATGAAAGCGGTAGAACGGATGGTGTTGCCGCTGTTGATAACGTAGGTATCAAGTTTGTACGTCGGCGCCACCTGCATGGCCGACGACGCCACGATGGCGTCCAGCTCGCGCGCCGACACGCTTCCCTTCCCCGTCTGCTCGGCAAGCCGGCCGAAGGAGGAGTAAACGCTGATAAGATCGTCGTATGAAAGATCGTATCCCAGCATCGCCACGGCATCGGAAACGGTTTCGAACCCGGCGTCCGACGGGATATCCGAATCCTCCCGGTGTCCGGGCAGCACGCCGAAGGGCGACTGCGGTCCCGATTCGCGGGATAGCGTTTTCACGACCTTTTCGGAGATGTGGCGCAGCTTCGTCATATCGAGGCGGGTTCCGGCGCCGACCGCGTCGGATCTTGCCGCGAGCAGCTCGGCGAAAGAACAGAGAGGCGTTCCGCACCCCTTCTGCGAACATTCGACGCGCGACGCACCCGCGCCGACAGCCGCGATCGCGCCGGCTCCGGCGAGTCCGTATTTGTCGCAGCACTCGACTCCGACGGGAATTCCTCCCGCCGGAAGAAGGAGTCCGACAAGCTCCGCCCATTCGCCGGGAAGCGTCTCGCCGGCGGCGTCGCATACGACGAAGCAGGTCGCTCCCGCCTCCGCGACCGCCGCCTTGGTCCGTTCGAGAACGGCGGTATCGGCGCGGGTCGCGTCAAGCGCTCTGAATTCGATATCGAATCCCGACTTTGCGGCATATTCGGTCAGCACCCTCGCCGTTTCTGTCATTACGTCGGGTTTTTTATGATAAAAATACTCGGACTGGACGGTGGAAAGCGGAAGAGACACCGACAGCCGCGGCCTTTCGGCGCCCGAAAGAGCCGACACGGCGGCGTCCACCGACGCTTCGTCGCACACCTCCACCGACAGGGCACATCCTCCGGCAAGGGCTCCGGCGGTCCTGCAGAACAGGGCGGTGCCCTTTTCACCCGCGGGGACCGTTCCGAGGGCGACGGCGTCGACTCCCGCCGACACGATGAGGCGCAGCGCCTCCAGCCTGTCCCGGAAGCCGGATCCGGTATACTCCTTCAGGGTTGAATCAGTTATTTCCACCGATCTCTTTTCCATTTCTCGATCTCTCCCAACTTATTGCGCGCGTATATGAATTAATAATAAATTATACATCTTTGTGAATAAAAAGTCAAGAAAAAAATAAGTGCTCCCTTTCTTGTAAAAAAGTGCTCCGCCTTTCCATCCGGAGCGCCTTTTTCCTTGACAAAAGGTGCCGTTTCGGATATAATATTATGTGTGATTTTATGTCCGCAACTCATTCCAAGAAAATCAGATCAAGAGAGGTAAAAGACATGGCAAAAAAGATTATAACCCTTCTTCTCGTCCTGCTCATGACGCTCGCGGTATTCGCCGCGTGCGCGGACGGCGGCAAGACGGAAACCACCACTCCCGAGCCCACTGAGGCAGTCGACGTTCCGTCGAGCGAAGAGGCCACCACGGCGGGTGAACCGGTCGACGAAAACGGCTTTATCCTTGACAAGCTTCCCGAGACCATGAACTTCGACCAGGACTTCAACATTTTCACCTGGAACAACGTTATGTCCTGGGAATGGACCGAGAACTACGAGACGACCGGCGACGCCATCAAGGACTCGATAGTCAAGCGTCAGACCGCGGTCGAGGAGCGCTTCGGCGTCAGGATCAAGGTATCCGGGATCCCCGGCGAATGGGAAAACAGGAACACCTTCATCAACGCCGTCGTGGCCAGTCTTAACGCCGGCGCCGGCGACGAATACGATCTTATCGGTCAGTATTCCTTCTCTTCGGCGATCGGTACCGTCCGCGGCTGCTACGTCAATCTTAAAGATATCCGGTACCTTGATTTCAACAGCCCCTGGTGGCCCAACGATATAGTAGACTCCTGCGTCATCAACGGCAAGGTCTATTTCACGGCAGGCGACATCAGCTGCACCCTCATCAGGAATATGCAGCCCATACTCACCAACCTGGATCTCGCCGAATCGCTGAAATGCGACAACTTCTACGGTCTGGTCAAGAATCAGGACTGGACAGCCGAAAAATTCATGACCTACGCCTACGGAACGGTGACCGGACTCAATCCCGACGGCAGCGAGCCCTGCACGACCACCCTTCCCAACAACGTTTGCTACGACAACGTCTTCTATGCCGGCGGCTTCAAATACGTCGACATAACGGCTGAAGGACCGAAGATGAGCGAAGCGCTCGAATCCAACAACCTCACCGACTGGTACGATCTGTGGTACAATTTCGTACACGATCACAACGACGTCGCCGTCAACAAGGCGATCAACAGCGAAAACGGATTCACCTCCGGCAACGTTCTCTTCCATTTCGGATCGATCGCCGACGTGCAGACCTATCTGCAGGACATAACCTTCAAGTTCGGTATCCTTCCCTTCCCGAAGTACGACAAGAACCAGGAAAACTACCGCACAATATGCGGAGCCTGGGTGTCCTACTACAGCATTCCGACCAACGCTCCCGACAAGGATATGTCGGGCGCCATCCTTGAAGCCCTCGGTTCCTACGGCTACAGAGTCATCACTCCCGCCGTCTACACCATTTCCTTCCAGTACAGATTCCTCAACTCTCAGGAGAACGCCGAGGTGTTCGAGCTTCTGCACGACACTCTTGTTTTCGACCTCGGCAGACAGCTTGGCGACCAGCTTGACTGCTTCTCGGCTTTCCGTCAGGCGGCTCAGGACACCAACCCCAGCTGGTCGGGCTTCTACAAGGGAAAACAGGCGGCCTGGACCAGATCTCTCAGCAAGATCGTAAGCAACCCCGCCCTTCAGTAACCGTTGAAAAGAATAAAAAAACTGCCGCTCAAAGCGGCGGATCGGAGACGTTTTATGCCAAAATTCATCGTTGAGACCTCGGCACGCCATATTCACCTGACTGCCGAAGCGGTCGAGGCGCTTTACGGCGCCGGAGCAAAGCTCGAAGTCAGAAAGATGCTCAGCCAGCCCGGTCAGTTTGCCTGCGCGAACCCGAAGATCACCCTCGTCGGCCCCAAGGGACAGCTGGCGGTCAGCGTGCTCGGGCCCGAGAGAAGCGCCAATCAGGTCGAGCTTTCCTTCACCGACGCCCGCGCCCTCGGCATCACCCCGCCGGTACGCGAGAGCGGTGACGTCGCCGGGACTCCGGGACTTCATCTTGTCGGTCCCGCCGGTGAGATCGATATAGACAGCGGCGCCATCGTCGCCAAGAGACACATCCACATGACCCCCGAAGACGCCGCCGAGTTCGGAGTCGAGGACAAGCAGATCGTCAAGGTCAAACTCGACACCGCCCGTCCGCTCATCTTCGACGACGTCGTCGTCAGAGTCAGCCCGAAGTTCGCGCTCGCGATGCACATCGACACCGACGAATGCAACGCCGCCGCCGCCTTCGGAGAAGTGTACGGCGAAATAGTTAAATAATTCACGAAAGGATATACCTCTAAATGAGCAAAGTAAGTGAATGCCCTTACGCGATGAGCGCCGAGGTGCAGAACCAGTCCTTCGTCCGCAAGGGCTGTGACCACGGACCCGCTCCCATCCCCGAGGAAGGCAAGTGGATCCAGGCGAAGGAAATATCCGATATTTCGGCGTATACGCACGGCGTCGGCTGGTGCGCACCTCAGCAGGGAGCCTGCAAGCTTTCCCTTAACGTAAAAAACGGCATTATCGAGGAAGCGCTCGTCGAGACCATCGGCTGCTCCGGAATGACCCATTCGGCAGCCATGGCGGCCGAGATCCTTCCGGGCAAGACCATTCTCGAAGCGCTCAACACCGACCTTGTCTGCGACGCGATCAACACCGCGATGAGAGAGCTTTTCCTGCAGATCGTCTACGGACGCTCGCAGTCTGCCTTCTCCGAGAACGGACTCGTTATCGGCGCAGGGCTTGAGGACCTCGGCAAGGGCGCCCGCTCGATGGTCGGCACCATGTACGGAACGAAGGAAAAAGGCGTCCGCTACCTGGAAATGACCGAGGGCTACTGCACCAGAATGGCTCTCGACGAGAACGACGAAGTTATCGGCTACGAATTCGTCTCCCTCGGCAAAATGACCGACTTCATCAAGAAGGGCATGGAGCCCGGCGAGGCCTACGAGAAGGCAAAGGGCCACTACGGCAGATTCGCTCCCGAAGACGGAGCCGTCCGCTACATCGACCCGCGCAAGGAATGAGGAGGAAAGACAATGGCAACTTTTGAAGGTTACGAAAGACGCGAAAAGAAGATCCTCGGAGTCCTTGCGGAATACGGCATCTCTTCTATCGACGAATGCAAAAAGATCTGCGACGAGAGAGGGATCGATCCCTACACCATCGTCCAGGAGACCCAGCCGATATGCTTTGAAAACGCCAAGTGGGCTTACACCGTAGGCGCTGCCATCGCCATAAAGAAGGGCGACAAGAAGGCCGCCGACGCGGCTGCCGACATAGGCATCGGACTGCAGTCCTTCTGCATTCCGGGCTCGGTCGCCGAGAACCGCAAGGTCGGTCTCGGACACGGCAACCTCGGCAAGATGCTCCTCTCGGAGGAGACAGAGTGCTTCTGCTTCCTCGCCGGCCACGAGTCCTTCGCCGCCGCCGAGGGCGCGATCAAGATCGCTCTCAACGCCAACAAGGTAAGAACGAAACCCCTTCGCGTCATCCTTAACGGACTCGGCAAGGACGCCGCCTACATCATCTCGAGGATCAACGGATTCACCTACGTCGGAACCGAATTCGATCCCTACACCGAAACGGTAAAAGTCGTCCGCGAGGTCAGATTCTCAAAGGGCCCGAGAGGCAACGTGCGCTGCTACGGCGCCGACAACGTTCCCGAAGGCGTCGCTATCATGAAGCTCGAGAACGTCGGCGTTTCGATCACCGGCAACTCGACCAACCCGACCAGATTCCAGCATCCTGTCGCCGGAACCTACAAGAAGTGGTGCGTCGAGAACGGCAAGAAGTACTTCTCGGTCGCGTCGGGCGGCGGCACAGGCCGCACGCTCCATCCCGACAACATGGCCGCCGGCCCGTCCTCTTACGGCATGACCGACACCATGGGCAGGATGCACTCCGACGCCCAGTTCGCGGGCTCGTCCTCCGTCCCGGCTCACGTCGAGATGATGGGCCTTATCGGCATGGGCAACAACCCGATGGTGGGAGCCACCGTCGCCGTCGCCGTTGCCGTCGAAGAGAGCGCGAAGTAAGAAATAACACGGCAAAACCGTACGCTGATCGTTCGGTTTTGCCTGAACACAAAACCGCGGTGTCCGACGTGTGCGAACCCCGCGGTTTTGTGTTAAAACCTGTGATCTCCCGATAGGTCAGAGGCAAATTGTCATATAAGGCGGCAGGCAAACGATATCATCCTTATAACAGAGGTTTCTCGGATGTATCACGTAGCATTCGCCGATTCTTGCCTTATATTTTTCCTTGAAGCGTTTGAGCGATTCGATCGAGTATTTCCTGCCCGATTTAACTTCTATCGGGAATATTTTATATTTTAATTTGCTGTTGTTTGAAATAAGAAAATCGATTTCAATATCGTTCCGGTGCTTATCTGCGTTGTATTGCGTATAGAAATACAGTTTATGACCGTTGGCCGTCAGCATCTGGGCAATGACGTTTTCGTAAAGCATACCTTCGTTCAGGTTCAGTTTTTCCCCGAGTATCTGCCTGTATACCCCGTCTTCAAGCAGTTCGTTCTCATCAAAGGCGTGGCTGACGAGCAGACCGGTGTCGCCGAGATAGCACTTGACGTAGGTCCTGCTCTCGTTGATTGACAGTCCGACGTTCGGATCGCCGCAAAGGAAGCACTCGTTTGATATCATGGAATCAGAAAGCCAGAAGAAGGTTTCTTCATAACTGTCGGCTCTACTGCCTGCCGCGACGTCATTGAACACAACGCGGTTTTCGTGTTTGGAAAGGAGTCCGGGTATCTGATCGAATATCGTAAGAACTCTGCTGCGGTATCTTGCCTCGATTTTCATAATATCACTGCGATACAGGGCAAGTATGTCGCGCTTTTCTGCGTCGGCTTTGTCAAAGTCTTTCCTGCTTTCGATGAACGCGATGACGCTTTGCGGCATGCCTCCTACAAGCATATATTGTTTGAACAGAAGCATTGCCTTATGGTGAAGTCCGGTATCAAGAGGCGCTCTGTCGGCATAACACTTTTTGATATAACCGATAATCTGGTCCTCGCCCAAAGCTCCGCAGAATTCCTCAAAATCGAGCGGATACATGCGGAGCCGGCGCTCCTCCGAGGGAATGACGATATCCTTTACGTTCTCTCTGATCGAGATCAGAGATCCTGTTTCAAGATAATCGTATCGACCGTCGGAAGTGAGATATTTTATACACTCTCTTGCCTTGGGGTATGTTTGTACCTCGTCAAATATTATGAGCGACTCGCGCTCGTACAGCTTCACACCGTAATATGTCGAAAGCAGCATAAAGAAGGTATCAAGATCGTTCATGTGCTTTTGAAAATAGCCCTTGACTTCATCCGGGCATTTGGCAAAATCAATGAGGATATAGCTTTTGTACTCATTTCTGCCGAATTCCTCACAGATCGTCGACTTGCCGATTCGTCTTGCACCCTCGATCAAAACAGCTTTTTTGCCTTTCAGCTCGGTTTTCAGCGCCAGCAGCTTATCGTATATTTTCCGCTTCAGTATCATATCAACTCCTATTGTCGTATAACGCAATATTAACTCTGCCTTTATATCAGCGAGCGCGCGGGTTTGTGCAACGTTCAAAACAACGCAGTGCGCACGTTTGCATATCATTTAAAACAGTGAAATGCGCAGGTTTGCGATTATTATACTATACAATTCAGAAAAAGTCAACAACGGATCAAACCGGTTTTCCAAGCTTACCCGCATCAGTGTATATTACCTTTGATGCTGTTTCAATTTTTTCGCTAAAAAATGTGATCAACCCGTTTTTTTGTTGGGTATTAGAGTGAAAGGCCTTTTCATTCGGGAAGGAGGTAAAACGTGGATGACCGTGCGATAGTGCAAATGTTCCTTGACAGGAACGAGGACGCTGTCAGCGAAGCAAAAAAGCAATACGAAGATTATTGTATGTATATCGCTAACAACGTGCTCCGTGACCGGCTTGACGCGGAAGAAGTCTTTAACGACGCGCTGCTCGCCGCCTGGAACAGTATCCCGCCGCAGAATCCCGCGAAGCTGAAAACCTATCTCGGCAAGCTCACAAGAGAGATTGCCATCAACCGGTGGAAAAAGAACAAGCGGCAAAAGCGGATTCCGTCCGAGATCACTCAGTCCCTTGACGAGATCGCGGAAATGGTATCAGGCGGCGATTTTGAAGAAGATCTTGAACGGAACGAACTGTCGGCTGAGATTTCACGGTTTTTATTCTCCATCGACGAAACAAAGAGGAATGTTTTTATCAGACGGTACTGGCACTATGATTCCATAGAGAGCATCTGTCAAAGGTACGGTTTCGGTAAAAGCCGGGTCCTCATGATGCTGAAAAGGACAATGGATGACCTTGCCCAACACTTGAAGAAAGAAGGGTATATCATATGAAAGAAGGTATGATGAGGCAGGCTATCGGCGATATCGATGACCGGCTCATCGCAGGAGCCGAAAAGCAGCCGACCACAAGGCGCTCCGGCATTTCCTGGGTAAAATGGGGTTCCATTGCGGCGGCATTCGTGCTTGTAATTGCTATGGGAATAATGATCCTACCGGGGATGTTCAAGACCGATACTCCGGTTGTTACACCGGATACGCCGGCTGCTAGCGGCAACGGCGAAGGATACGGCGATCCTAACTATCGCGGCGATGAGATCGGAATGTTCGAAAAATACGAGTATTCGGTCGATGCAGGAAGGTTTGCGTCATATGTCCAAGGCAGAGTAATCTCCGACAAAAAAGTTGGAGGCAAGCTTGAAGATGTTACAGTTACCGCAGGCTGGGTGCGTGCCGAGGGACTTCCGCAGGCTGAAAAGGAGCATGCGCGCGCAGAGATCTATGAAATCAAAGGCGTATCTACAGACGTTGCCGTGGCAATCAGGTTCGTGGACGAACTTGAAGCGCAGGTTACAACAATGTATTACGTTATCATGAATCCGGAAGCCGATCTGACACCTGTACAAGATTATATTATAACCTTTGATTCTGACGCCAATCTCGATGGTGACGGAGGAGTACAGGAATAAGTCTGCAACCGCAATAAAAGAAGAGTCTTTGAGGGGCTGTTTAAAAACCTAATTAGAAATTAGGTGGCTAAACAGCCCCTTTTTTCATACTTTGAGGAAAAATAACGGCTTAAAGTGGGAATTGTGCTAAAATAAGCGGCAGATGGATGTGCTGACATGGATTACTTTTCTATGATGGGTTTTTATGAAAAATGACGTTTTCATATCAAAACAGTTCGATTTTCGTGACGTTTCCAATTTTGCGCCTTTTGGCGATATAATAGGGTAGACGGAGGGCGAGAGCCCTCGCGCCTCCCATTGCACCGTACGTACGGGTCTCGTATACGGCGCTACGTGGAAGCAGAAGTTACTGCAAACCACTCAAATAATATGAGAGAGGGTCGATCAATCCCGGTCGACCTTCTTTCTTGTTCGGTAACGCAAGCACCTTGGGTGAAAGCAGATAATTGACTATTTTCAAGTCTCCCTTTTTGAACCATCCTTTCCTGCAATTAGCTGCTCCTGCAATTTCCTCATTGCTGAAGCCACTCCTGAACACTCTGTTCAACTGTTGCAGATTTCTGAAGATTGTTCTCGGTCTTTTCCACTCCTTGACAATTACTACTCTAACCTTGTGCCTCATCCATGGTGAGAATTCTTCGAGGAAGTGCTTCATACTCCCTATGCGGAAGTAGTTAATCCACCCTCTTATCACTTGATTGAGTTTTGTGAACGTGACCGACAGCGGGATTGCGACCGCCTTCTTCCTTTTCAGGATTTCTTTCACCTTGTTCATCAGTTTCTGTTTTCTGTCCTTCGTAGGCGTCGGTTTCCAACCATTCGTTCCCTTCCAGAACGTAAATCCCAGGAATGTACTGTTCGATGGTCTAACTACCTTCGTTTTCGTCGCACTTACTTTCAGAAACAACTTGCGTTCCACCCAAGACGTTACCGACTTCATCACCCTTTCCGCCGCCATTTCGCTCTTTACGAAAATGTCAAAGTCATCTGCGTATCTCACGAAATGAAGCCCCCTTGCTTCCAATTCCTTGTCAAGCTTATCAAGGTAAACGTTTGAGAGTATCGGCGACAGCGGTCCTCCTTGCGGCACGCCCTCCGTCGTCGGCTTTACAAGCCCGTTTTCCATTACGCCTGCTTTCAGGTATTCCCGGATCAAGTGCAGGGTCTTGTCGTCCTTCACATGTTCTCTGAGTGTTGAAATCAATTTGTCGTGATTTACAGTGTCGAAATATTTCTCAATGTCAAAGTCTATCACCCATTCGTATCCTGCGTTTAGGTATTCGAGTACTTTTCCAATCGCTTTGTGGCAGTCTCTGTTTGGCCTGAAGCCGTAGCTGTATTCACTGAAGTGCGGCTCAAACACTTTCGACAGTACCTGCGCCATTGCTTGTTGGATTACTCTGTCTGCGACCGTCGGGATACCAAGCGGCCTGAGTTTCCCATTCGCTTTCGGGATGTAGACTCTTTTCACGGGTTGCGGTTTGTATTGCTTCATCCGTATAGCCTGCATTATTGCGCTACCTTCATTCGCGAAATACTCTTCAAGAGCTCCTACCGTCATTTTGTCCACGCCGGCTGCACCTTTGTTGCTCTTGACCGCCTTGATTGCCCGTTTTAAGTTCTCTTCACTTAAAATCTCGTCCATCAACTCCATTTGCTGCTCCTCCTTCTGCTTGCACATCTATCCGTAATCGTCCCCTTACCTTCGGCGCCGGAAGAGTTACGATCCCTTCCTTTCCTGCGCTTATCCTCATTTCGGACTGTACGGACATTTCGCACAGCGATTTGCACTGCTTTCACATTAGGTCCTTTCGCAGTCAGTGCTCTCCTGCGTAGTATGACCTCAGCTGACTTCCGACAGCAAGCCTTTTTCGCACGCGTTTCCGCGCCTGTCGGATCTCTCGGGGTAAGACACCTGTCTTTCGTCCCACAACCTCCTGATTTACTGCTTCGGGTTTACGTTTACCTTTTGGACTTCGGTTTGTTTTGCAACCTTGTCCGCCGTTTAGCCTTGTATCAGGTTTCTGTCCGTAGGCTCGAGGACTTTGCTACACCGCTTCCTTCACCCCGTCATTGCTGACTTCGGCTTGCGGTTCGCTACGCTTGGCGGTAAATACCCGCGACCGGACTTTCACCGGTTAGATAGGTGCCGTGCCCGACACACAAAGAGTCGCGGGGGATCCGGTAAAACCGGGTCCCCCGCAGAGGGTTTTATAGAACCGCTGAAATTCGCACTATTCGCTCAGCCCCGGGCAAATATTCTCAAAAATCGCTTCTCGGAGCGAAGAAACGAAAAAACGCAGTCGGGCAACAACCCGATGGTCGGAGCGACCGTCGCGGTAGCCGTTGCCGTCGAAGAGAGCGCGAAGTAAGAAAAAGCCTTATTTGAGGTAGTAAATCCAAGACCCCCCGCGGGAGTCCGGCACTCGCCGGACTCCCGCGGGGGGCTTTATGCACTTTAGGCAAATCATAGGAAATAATACCGGCCAACCGTCGGAAAAACCGCTTCGTACTGAAAGATTTTACAAGAATGCGTAAAATCTTTCAGTTGCAGTGAAAGATTTTCTTGATATTTGACAAATCTTTCAGTATAATAATGACAGCAAAAGGCAGAAAACCGGAAATACCTCACGGAGAAGCAGCAATGAAGAAAAAACGCCATTTGAATATGAAAGCGGCAGCGGTTTGCGCGCAGGGCTTGATAATGCTCTTAACCTCCTGCGCGAGCGTAGTCGGGCCGGCTACCGGGAGCGCGCCGTCGGATACCGCAGACGATCCGACGGAAAGCGCCGTAACGACGACCGTCGCGCCGGACGCAGTTTCCGCGATTGTTACGACTGTTGCTGAGAGCGGCACGCAGACGGGCCAAAATAAGCCGCGGGACCCCGACGCCAGAGCTGCCGCCATTGAAGCGATACTGTCAAAACTTCCCGAACGTCCCGCGGGAGAGGCGTTCGAGCTGAAGGTTAACGACGGCTTCGGCACTGTTCTTGTCTCCGGCACAAAGTATCTCACACGTACCGTAGGATACGAGAAGACGGTCATCTCGGACGGGTGGTACAACAAAGTCGAAAGAGAGGCGACGGTGACCGTCGCGCAAAATGCAGCAGACGGTTCTTTCTGGATAGTTGTCAGATACTCCCGGGACAAAGACGCGCTTGCGGCCGCGATAACTCCGGATGAGATAACCTTCCGGAAAATAACGGACAGGTCCGGCTTATCCCAAATCGAAGTTTTCATTTTTAACGAGAGTGCCCGAACCGAAGACTTAAGTGAATCTCTGTTGTTTACCGGTTATCAGGTAAAGCCGTTCAAAACGATCGTTGCGGAAATCAACGACATGTTGACGGCGCTTTATTCCGGTTTTTCGTTTGAGACCTTCGGAGTGCTTGACGGTCTGCCTGCAGAAACGGTCGCGCCGCCCGCGGGAGCCGATTTCCTCTTCGGAGACGAAAAATACCGCGTCGAGCTGTTGAAGGACGACGACGGCCGCCTTGAACTGCTCCGCCTCAGTTCCGCTGCCGGCGGTTCCGTTGAGTTTTTGCTTAACATCGATTTGGGGTATCCGTTTTCACGCAGCAATTGTTCGGTGGATCTGTTCGTTTTCGCGTATCGGGACGGTGACGGCGGAATAAGAGTGGTCACCCTTTACGAGCAATTTTACAAAACCGATACTACGGGATCCCTGATCTACCGCCCGACATACGCCAGCTATGACTGCGTCGACGGATCTCTTACTCCCGCATTGAACGACCGCCCTGTTGACGGAACGATAGTCCGGCACGACAATCCTGACGAAAATTTCGTGGACTCCACCCACGTATATCGCGACTGCAGGGAACTCTCTCTGCGCGCCCTGACCGAGGCGCGCGCGAAAGCGACCGACTGTCTGATCGTATTCGATTATTATTCAGGCAGGGACGAATCATTAAACAGATATATGACGCCGGGAGAGATCCCGGAAAACGCCGACTGGAAGATCGCCGATACGCTTGACATCAGGTAGGAATTTCAAGGTTCCGATTTGTAATCGTTCCGACTCGCCCACTCATCCTGTCGCTTCGCGACCACAAGGAGAAGGCAGAGACGCGACGGTTCTTTCGGTGCTGCTGACGGTTCAGATATCTTGTCGTTATTACATGTGCGAAATAGTTCGTACCGTCCGGGTGAACGGGGCGCAGTAATAAG
>JAEEGL015370398.1_pt1 | contig 19577 bp, 18 predicted proteins | sample 9134231 | NCBI WGS metagenome assembly JAEEGL01 (sample SAMN16246548, study PRJNA631951) | gut metagenome | biome: gut microbiome; feature: rumen; material: fiber-attached | host: Bos | place: Iran: Karaj | collected 2018-10 | reverse complement strand
TGGACAGCCTGTCCTGAGCTTGTCCATTATATCCAATAATCGGCCTATTCCGGCCAGTTTTTCTTCTTTAGTATGCATCATGTCAATCGTATTGCGTGCAAATTTAAGAAAAAAGCCTCATCTTTGGACTATTATTTGCAAGCATTCGGTTTAACCAAAGAATCAAGACCATGAAAACAAGACTGACAACAATTCTCACTATAGCCGCCTGCATCTTCGCAGGATGCGAGTCGGAGGAAGATTTCGACAGACACGGAGACTGGGGCGGACACGGGGGAGGCGGAAATGACAAGCCATCCACCCAGAAATTCGAAGTCAACAGGAACTGGACTCTATCATACGATGGCAGGACGACCAAGCGCTACGATGACGGATCGCTCGCCGAGGTTGACGTAATTACCATGAAGAGTACTGACAAGGAGCTCTACTACATAGACGTGATCACTGATAATGAGATGCAGGCCTCTTTCGGCGGCAACGAAGCTGAGTATTTCAACAGCCTCGCGCAGAACCTGTCTTCCGACGTAAAGAACGGCGACAAGACATGGAGCGCGCTTCTCGAAAGCGGCAACTCCTACGTAGACTTCGACCGAATGAGGGCCGGAGCATGGAGAGCCTATGCAGTAGGCTTCGAGTCCAACGGCCGTCTCTCCGGATACTATGCCAGACTTGATTTCACCGTCAAGGAGGAAGTCCCGACCGAGGAGTTCAACAAATGGCTCGGCACTTGGAAGATTGGAGGAAAGGACCTTGATGGCAACGGTGTCTACTATGAAATAGCCCTTTCAAGTTCGGAATCCAACCGCGCATACTGGCTGAGAGGCTGGGAAGGCGCAAAGGATCCTGACGGCTATGACTACGAGTTCGAGGTCGAGTTCGACAGGGTCACCGGCCAGATAGTGTTCAACAGCCTCTACTTCGAGACAGTCAAGCTCAACGACGACAAAGACTACGAAGTATGCCTGAACGGCAACATCAAGAAAGGCAACGAGTACCTTTACATCAATGAGGACATCGCAATCGCCGAAGGTACCCTGGACGAATCCGATGCTGAACGCACCGCGACTGTTACCGGCTGCGGAGTCAACGTCAACTTCGACAACGGTACGACCTTCGAGACTGTATTCAGGTCTATGCAGATGATGTATGTCCCTGTAGATCCATCCGGCGACACATACGTCTTCAACGAAAGCGTGCCGCAGTTCCCTCTCACCATGGAGTGGCTGTCTTCTTCTGTCAAGAGCGACAGTGCTCCGGCAGCAAGGTCGGTGGCGCGCAAGGCCCGCAGATTCAATCCGGCAAGGTGCGCAACCAAGGTGCGCAGGAACCGGATGGTGGTCCCAAATGAATAATGTTAAAAAAATTGGCTATCTTTGCAGCGGATTCGATTTTGAATAATAGTTAAAATGGCAATTATAAATATTATCGGAATCGGGCAGATGGGCTCCGCGCTCGCATTCGTTGCGGCCGCGAACGGAAACAAGCTCAGGCTTACAGGCACACCAGTGGACCGTGAGGTAATTGACGCGTGCAAGGTTTCCGGGAAACATCCTAAACTGGACAAGCCATTCCCTGCCGATACCGAATACTACTATAGTGAGCAGTGGGAAGAGGCGGCTGAAGGATCCGACTTCGTGATCGCCGGTGTCTCTTCATATGGTGTGGACTGGTTCCTCAATGACATTCTGGCAAAGATGAATCCTTCCATACCTGTGCTCTCCGCAGCCAAGGGTCTGCTTGACCTCGAGGACGGAACGCTTATCTCCTACCCGGAGCATTGGAAGAAAGAACTCGCCAAGATGGGCATCAAGAGGGACATCTACGCGCTCGGAGGTCCGGGAACAGCTGCGGAAATCATTGCGCATGACCATACTCATGTGGCTATCTGCGGTCCGGACAACGACATTCTCCGAATGATGAAGAAGGCCCTCAGGAATGAATGGTTCCACATCTCCCTGACCCATGATGACAAAGGTCTGGAGAGCGCCGTAGCTATCAAGAACGCCTTCGCCCTCGGTGTGGCGATCGCCATCGGATATGCTGAGACCACGACTCCTGGAGACGAGCATTACAACTCCCAGGCAGCCGTATTCTATCAGGCTTCCAAGGAAATGATGAGATTCCTCGAGATCCAGGGATCGGAAAAAGACAGCGCCCTCATCGGAATCGGAGACCTTTATGTGACCGTCGCCGGTGCGAGGACAAGACAGATAGGCATATTGCTCGGACAGGGCAAGACTCTCGAAGAGGCCCAGAACATGCTGACAGGCATGACACTGGAGTCGGTGGTAGTGGTCAGGAGACTGACAAAGGCGCTCAGGCGCCGCGCCGAGAGAGGTCTGGTCAACATGGATGAGTTCCCTCTGCTGGCTTACATCGATGAAGTCCTGGAGAACGGGGAGCACAAAGACTTCCCTTGGGACAAGTTCACGTTCGAGAATATTTAAGGTTTAGATACATACTATCTGCCAATATGTCAGAAATGGCGTATTGGCAGATATTTTGATGATTTGCTTCGCAAAAGAATTACAGACATGGCAAAGAGCAAAGAAGAAAAGATAGAAGAGAAGAAGGACGAGAAGAAAGAGCGCATCGCCGCACTTGAGGCTGAAGTGGCAAAACTTGGAGAGCAGATAGCAGAAGAGAAGAACAGCTATCTCAAGCTCATGGCTGAGTTCGAGACATTCAGACGCAGGACAGCTGAAGAGAAGCTTGCCCTCGTCGGTTCAGCCTCGGCTGAGACCATCAAGGGACTTCTGCCTGTCCTCGACGACTGCGAGCGCGCCATGGAGTTGCTCGCCCAGTCCAGCGACGAAGCCGCGAAGGAAGGCACGTCTCTCATATACAACAAGCTCATGGCTTACCTCAAGACTCGCGGCCTGGAAGCCATCGAGGCCAAGGGGGCAAAGTTCGACACTGACTTCCACGAGGCTGTGGCCCAGATTCCCGTTCCGGAGGAAGACAAGAAAGGACTTGTTTACGACGTGGTACAGACAGGATATCTCCTGAACGGCAATGTTCTTCGATTCGCTAAAGTTGTGGTTGGAATTTAATTATGGCAACGAAAAGAGATTATTACGAAATACTTGGTATCCAGAAGGGCGCTTCCGAAGATGATATAAAATCAGCATACAGGAAGCTCGCCCTGAAATGGCATCCGGACAAATGGGTTGACGGCACGGAAGCCGAGAAGAAGACCGCCGAGGAGAAATTCAAGGAGGCCTCCGAGGCATATTCCGTACTTAGCGACAAGGACAAGAGGGCCAAATACGACCAGTTCGGCCATGCCGGAGTGGACGGCCAGCAGGGCTTCGACTTCAGCGGCGGCTTCGGCAACCTCAACGACATACTCAACGACCTCTTCGGAGGAGGCTTCGGCAGAGGCGGGTTCGGCGGATTCGGAGGCTTCGGCTTCGGAGGCAGCCAGGGCGGTGCCCAGCAAAGGACATACCGCGGCCGCGACATCCGCAAGAAGGTCTTCCTCACTCTCGAGGAAATCGCTACCGGCGTGGAGAAGGAAGTCGAAATCGACAGGAACGAGACATGTCCTGACTGCGGCGGCAAGGGCGCTAAGAATTCATCCGACATCCAGACTTGTCCTCACTGCCATGGTACCGGAGTGGAGCAGAGAGTTGTCAACAGCTTCTTCGGCCAGACAGTCACCCAGACCACATGTTCTCATTGTGGCGGTACAGGTCAGGTAATCAAGAACCCATGCCGCACATGTGGCGGAACCGGTCTTGTTTCAAGAAAGGTCAAGATCAAAGTCAAGATTCCTGCAGGAGTAGAAGACGGGATGCAGCTCACCATCCGCGGCGAAGGCCACAGGGCCAAGAACGGAGGCGTACCCGGAGACCTTCTCATCCTTATCCAGGAGGAGCCGCACAGCAGGTTCATGAGAGAGGGCACCAACCTCTTCTACACCCAGACCATCTCGGTGACTGACGCCATCCTCGGAACAGAGGTGACGATACCATGCCTTGACGGCTCTTATAAGATAAAGGTAGAACCGGGCACCCAGTCCGGGACAGTGGTAAGGCTCCGCGGACGCGGACTTCCTGCCGTAAGCGGTTATGGACATGGCACCGGAGACCTTTATGTGAAATTCCTCGTATGGATACCGAAAAAGCTCTCGAAAAGCGAGAAAGATGCCCTTGAGAGCATGCGTGGCAGCGATTCCTTCACTCCGAACCCTACCCGCGAGGACAAGGCGATCTTCGACAAAATGAAGGAAAACTTCTAAGTTTTGTCAAAATTTGTTGGCAGAATCTAAAATTATTCCTACATTTGCAGTCCCAAATAACAATGTAACCTCTTGCGGACCGGCAAGAATCCCCCGCAACGTTACGCTAAACAGTTAATAGAGATGAATTACGTTAAGTTAGTAGAGCAGGCTTTCGAGAATACGAAAGTAGCGCAGTACCCTGATTTCAAGGCAGGTGACACCCTGACCGTTACCTACAGAATCAAGGAAGGAGATAAAGAGAGACTCCAGAAGTTTAGAGGAGTCGTTATACAGATAAAGGGAGCTAACGCCAACACAAAGACCTTCACAATCCGTAAAGTGTCAAGCGGCGTAGGAGTTGAGAGGATCTTCCCATTCCAGTCTCCGTTTATCGAGAGCATAGAGCTCAACAAGGTTGGTAAGGTGCGCAGAGCACGTATCTTCTACCTCAGAAACCTCGCAGGTAAGAAAGCCAGAATCCAGGAGAAGAAGTACAACTTCATCAAAGAGGAGTCTGCAGAATAATAAGGCAGGGGTCTGACCCCTCCGGAATGGCTCGTTAGCTCAGCTGAATAGAGCATTTGACTACGGATCAAAAGGTCGCAGGTTTGAATCCTGCACGAGTCACAAAAGATTGTTTAAGAACGGAAAAATCGCTCGACCGAAAGGTCGGGCGTTTTTTTGTACATTATAGTTTGCTCGTTGAGGAAAAAATTTTACCTTTGCGTAAAACAGACGTGTAAAACCAACGGGTAAAAGACAATGGAGCAAAACCTCACGGAGAAAAGGATAATCGCCGAAGCTAAACGCATCTTCATGCAGAAAGGGTTCGAGGCAACCAAGATGGATGATATCGCAAAAGCATGCAATATCAACAGACCGGGCCTGAACTACTACTTCCGCACCAAGGAGAAGCTGTTCGAAGCTATCTACAAGCAAGCGGTAGGTACCGCGCTGCCAAGTCTGGAGAGAGCCCTCAACAGCGGAAAAGGTCTCGAAGCCGTGACAAGGGAAGTCGTGAGGATATACATGCACATCATCCATGAGAACCCGTCAGTCCCCTATTTTCTGCTGAACGAATGTACAAAAGATCCTGACAGGCTGAGCGTATTCATCAAGAACCTCGGCATGGACATCTATGTACGCAGCATGGAAAATTTCCGGAGACAAGGCAAGATAAGGGAAGTGCCGCTCCAGGCACTGCTCCTCTACTTCTACTCCCTCATTATGATACCCCCGATCGCCAACAAGTTCATCGGGAACGTAGTTGCGCCAAAGGAGACGGTCACCGAAGAAGAATGGGGAGACTTCGTCGCCGAGAAGATTTACGAATTTCTAAAACCATAAACCAACCGACACAATGACAGGGTCAATTTTCAGCGCTTACAGCGACGTAATCGAAGGATGCGGTATCGTATACGGTCCGGACGCCATAAAGACTTTCCTTCCGCACAGGGAACCGATGCTCCTGGTGGAGAAGATGTGGCTGGACGAAGACGGCACAGGGCATTCCGAATACACGGTCAAGGATGACGATTTCTTTGTCCGGGGCTATGCTCCTGACAACAAGACCGTACCGTTCAACATTCTGTGCGAGATCATGGCCCAGGGCTGCGCCATCGTCGTCAAAGACAAGCTCGCCCAGGGATACATGCCGCTGTTTGCCGGAATCGAGCATATCGAGTTCATAAATCCTGTCAAGGCAGGAGATCTCTGCGAATGCGAAGGCAGAATCATAGGAGAAAGAGCCGGGATCTACATCGCAGAGACAACCCTGACCGTCGGCGAGAAGATATGCTGCGCCGGCCAGATAATGCTTGCGCTCGTACCGGCTGCCAACTAAGCTGGAATATCTTTGCTTTATTACAAAACTGGTTATAAATTTGCATCCAAATTTGATCAAGATGGATGAGCTCATTCGTGCCGTGCTGATTGGCATATCACTCTGTGCAGACAGTTTTGCAGTCTCGCTATGCTCCAGCACCGCATCGGGAAAGATAGACGACAAGAAAATAATCTGGATAACTCTGGTATTCGCAACGATACAGGCGGCCTTCTTCGCACTTGGCTGGCTTGTCGCCCATTATTTCAATGTATTCATATCCACTAAGGTAAGCAACTTCGAGCTGATAGCCCATCTGATCGGATTTGTACTGCTGCTATATGTATCCGTGTCAATGTTCCTGGAAGCGATCCAGAAACAGGATTCATCCCTGCGGATGGACAGCATAAAGTTCATGTTCATCGGGGCCGTCGCCACAAGCATCGACGCCCTGGCGACCGGAGCGTCGATGGCAATGGATTTCCTCGACTGGGAAGGCGCGAAGACTACATCGTTCTCAATCTTCTCATTCACCGCACTTTCGGTGATAGCCGGCCTTTCTCTCGGCGGAGCGCTCGGATCAAGATACGGACGTCCGGTGCAGATTGCGGGCAGCATAATTCTGCTCATGATAGGAATAAATATTCTGCTCTAGTATTTTTCATTAAGCAAAGTTTTTTTAACTTTGTAATCCCTCGCGGAATTAGCTCAGTTGGTAGAGCGGCGGCTTCCCAAGCCGCAGGTCACGAGTTCGAACCTCGCATTCCGCTCAAAGTTTGCACATGCAATTTGCTTTTCGATTTAAACGCGTTTTTTAATCTGAATTCGGCGGACTCGCACGATATTTACGAAAAAACGCAGATATGAAAAGCTACATTCTAATGGCGGCCATGATTCTTGCCGCGACCTCATGTTCAAGTATTCTAAACAACGATGACGACCAGGGAAAGCTGGTCATCCACTTTTCGCGTCCGGAGACCAAGGCGGACCGGGACGTACCCGACTCAAGCGTCTTCATCCTGAATGTCAGGAAGGCCGGCGGGGAGACCGTCTATAGCGGCAGGTATGGGGACATGCCTGAAGAACTTATAGTGGATGCCGGCACATATGAGATTGACGCGCGGTCCGGAGACTTCACGAGACCTCTGTTCGATTCGCCCCAGTTCGGAGATTCGAAGACAGTGGAAGTAAGGGCCGGAGCCACCGTGAAAGTCGATCTGAGATGCTTTCAGATCAACTGCGGGATAAGGCGCAGGATTGCCACGGAATTCCTCGTAAACTATCCCCAGGGAGTGATGTTCGTCCAGTCCGTGGACGGAAGGCTTATGTATGGTTACTCTGAAAAGAGGATTGCCTACTTCAACCCCGGAGAAGTCTCGGTGGTACTGGACGATGCCGGAAAGGAAGACGTGCTTATGACCAGGAAACTTGAGCCGCGGGAGATTCTCGAGGTGTCGGTATCCGCGCCCGCGACCGGAGTCTCAGGGACGATAAGCGTCTCCATCGACACTACCAGGACCTGGGTCAACGAAGAATTCACCATAGGACAGGGTGATGACAAGGGCCGGGACCTCAGCGGAGCGGTCGGAGTGGCGGATGCCAGGAACATGACAGGAGCCACGGGGGTCTGGGTCTACGGCTACATCATCGGAAGCGCCAGCCCGTTCCAGAAGGACTCCGTTTCGACCACAAACCTGGCAATCGCAGGAAGGGCCTCGATTACGTCAAAGGATGCCTGCATGTCTGTAGAACTGAAGAAGGGAAAGATGCGCGACGAACTGAACGCCCACGACAACCCGGGGAATATCGGAAGGAAACTTTTCGTCAAGGGAGACATAGCCAAATACTATGGAATACCCGGCGTTAAGAACATCTCGGACTATGTGATCCAATGACGGATATATAAAAAATTTACGGGGCTCCGCATCACTGCGAACGCCCCGCTACTTAACCTAAACTTAAACTATGAAAAACTTCGTGGCAAAGATAAAAGTTTTTTATCAATAATCAAATCTTTTGTTACACAAAGTGCCTTTTATCTGACCATTTAGCTATAAAGTTCTGATTTTCGCATACTTGAGCAGCAATATTTTTTCGCCGTAGTCGTCGAAGTCAATTTTTGCCTTCAAGTCAGTCTGCGGACCGGAAATCTCCAGTATTTTCCCGAATCCGAACTTGTTATGCTCGATACGCATTCCTTCCTTGAGTTCGAGCACTGATACAGGGATGAAATTCGGATCCTCCTTTCTCGGAGCCGGCTGCGGTCTCCTTACCGGTATCGGCTGAGGCTTGGCGAAGGACGAAGGCTGAGGCTTGGCGAAAGTCGCCGGCTTTTTCTGGAAAACAGGCTGCCTCCCCCTGGAAGAATAGCCGGAAACACCCTCCGGAATCTCCAGCGCCTCTCTCCTGAGAGGATTCTCGATATAGCGGGAGTCAATCTCCCTGACGAAACGGCTCGGAGAGTTGGACTCATGCTTTCCGTTACGCATCCTGGTCTGGGCAAAGGACAGGCGCAGAGCCACCTTTGCCCTAGTCATGGCGACATAGAAAAGACGTCTTTCTTCTTCGATGTCGGACGGGGACGCCAGCATGCCGCCGGAAGGGAAGAGATTCTCCTCCATGCCGGCCACATAGACATAAGGGAATTCGAGTCCCTTTGCCGAATGGACGGTCATGAGGGCTATCTTGTTGTTGATGTCGTCGTCGCTTTCCATGTCCACGGCGCTCAGCAGCGAGATATCCTCCAGGAATCCTCCGAGAGTCTGGATCGGGAAGTCCGAATCCGCAATCTCGGAAGCATCCGAGATCGATCCTTCGGCCATGAGTTCTTCGATATATTCATTGCTGCGGTCTTCCACATAGCCCTTGACGCTATTCACGAGTTCTTCGATATTCGCAGCCCTGGACTGGTTCTCGACCGAATTGTCTTCCTTGAACGAACGGTACAGGCCGCATGCGTCCGAAAGTTCGGAAGCGATCTTGTACGCATCCTCGTTCGCAGCTCTGAGATTGAAGCTCGCGATCATGTCGCAGAACTGGCGGATCTTGGTTACCGCGGCGTTCCTGAGACCATGTTCCTCGAGGTTTTCCAGATATGCAGCCTTGAGCAGGGAGCATCCGGCTGCCTTCGCAGCTTGGGAAAGAGCATCTAGGGAAGTCTCTCCGATACCCCTGGCAGGAGTGTTCACTACCCTGCGGAAGGATTCGTCGTCATTAACGTTCACGACCAGCTTGAAATAGGCCATCATGTCCTTGACCTCTGCCCTGTCGAAGAAGGAATGGCCGGAATAGATCACGTACGGCATGTTCCTCTTCCTTAGAGCCTCCTCCAGTGCCCTGGACTGGGAGTTGGTGCGGTAGAGTATCGCGAAATCCTGATACTGGCATTTCGTCTCCTGCATGGTGGATATGATCGAAGAGGCGATCAGCAAGGCCTCCTCCTGCTCCGTATAGGCCTGGATGAGCCTTATCCTGTCCCCCTCGTCACCGTTGGAGAAGCAGTTCTTGGGAATCCTGCCCTCGTTCTTGGCTATCAGCGTGTTCGCCGCGTCCACTATGGTCTTGGTAGAACGATAGTTCTGCTCCAGACGGAATATCTTGCTTTCGGGATAGTCTTTCCTGAAGTTGAGAATGTTCTCTATCTTTGCCCCGCGGAAGGCATAGATTGACTGGGAGTCGTCTCCGACCACGCATAGATTCTTATGCTTTTCGCTAAGCTTCTTCAGTATGAGATACTGAGAGAAGTTGGTGTCCTGATACTCGTCGACCATGATATAGTCGAACCTTTCGCGGATGGACTCGAGAGCTTCCGGACAGTCGCGAAGCAATATGTTCATGTTCAGCAGTATGTCATCGAAATCCATCACGCCGGCCTGGCGCATCATGGTCTGGTAGCGCATGTATATGTCGCATATGCGCGGCTTGCGGGCATGTGTGTCGTTGGTCTTGGCCGCAGTGTCGTTCATGTATCTTTCGGCCGTCACCAGATTGTTCTTGGCCATGGAGATCCTGGCAAGCACGTCTTTCGGCTTGTAGATCTTGTCGTCGAGGCCGAGTTCCTTGATGCACCTCTTGACCGCGCTCGTGGAATCTGACTGGTCGTATATGGTGAATGCCGGCGGGTATCCCAGACGGTCTGCGAACTCACGCAGAAAACGGATGAACACAGAATGGAAAGTACCCATGTAGAGTTTCCGGGCCTTTCTCTCCCCCACCATCACAGCGATTCTTTCCTTCATCTCCCCGGCCGCCTTTTTCGTAAAAGTCAAGGCCAGGATTCGGGAAGGATCCTCTCCCTTCTCAAGGATGTAAGCTATCCTGCTCGTAAGCACCCTTGTCTTTCCTGAACCGGCGCCGGCGACTATCAGGACCGGCCCGGAAATACAGCTGACAGCCTGCCTTTGCTGACTGTCGAGCCCCTCTAGAATCTTAATTTCATTATTCTCCATCATAATGTCATCTTTGGCAGTAATCTGCAGTAAATAATGACGCGAAATTAAGAAAAAATGAGTAAATTCGCGGCGTATTTTCAGTAAATACCGAACAATTTATTTTATCATAACAATAATGTCAAACAACATCAACTTGAAACGCGGACTGAACATCCCAATTTCCGGAGAAGCAGTCCTGAAAACCGGGAAGACGATTGTACCAGACGTTATCGCTGTCAAACCTTCTGATTTCAAGGGCCTTGTACCTAGGCTTCTTGTGAGGGAGGGCGATAAGGTATTGGCCGGATCGCCGATCCTGGCTGACAAGCAGTCTGCTGACATCCTCATCACATCGCCCGTGAGCGGTAGTGTGGCCGAGATCGTCAGAGGCGAAAAAAGAAAGTTGCTTGAAGTCCGCATCAAGGCGGAAGGAACTCAGGAATTTGTTGATTTCGGCGTACAGAAAGCAAGCTCTATGAGCGCTGACGAGGTCAAGGCCCTTCTCATGAAGAGCGGACTCTGGGCAGCGATCAAGCAGAGACCTTACGGTGTGCTCGCTGATCCGCAGATTCAGCCTAAGGCAATTTTCGTATCATCATTCTCGACAGCACCGCTTGCCGCTGACACGGATTACACTCTCCGTGACGAACTCCTGAACGTTCAGGCAGGCGTAGATGCACTTTCCAGACTTTCTGCCGGCGGAATCCATTTCTGCATCAATGGCAAGACCTCCTCAAGCTCTCCTTTCCACAAAGTTGAGCACGTCCAGATCCACGAAGTTACAGGCAAGCATCCTGCAGGGAATGTAGGTGTACAGATTGCCAACATCGATCCGATCAAGAAAGGAGAGACCGTCTGGACAGTATCGATCCTGATGCTTGCCGCCATCGGCCGTCTTCTCAACACTGGCAAAGTCGACCTCAGAAGAAAGGTCGCTGTTACTGGTCCTAAAGCTGTCAACCCATGCTACGTGGATGCACTTCCGGGCATCGCGATGAAAGACCTCAAGGAGTTCTATGACAACGCAGCCGGCGACCTCCGCTTCGTAAGCGGTGACGTACTTTCCGGTACGAACGTTGGCGAGAACGGATTCCTCGGCTTCTTCGACGATCAGGTGACCCTCCTTCACGAAGGCACTGAAAGGGAGATTCTCGGATGGGCAAAACCATTCAGGTTCAACCAGTTCAGCTCCAGCCGCTCATATTTCTCATGGCTTCTTCCTAAGAAGAAATACGACATGGACACCAACCTCCACGGCGGCCCTCGCGCATTCGTGGTTTCTGACGTATACAGCAAAGTGCTCCCTGTCGACATCTACCCTGTATATCTCGCCAAGGCCTGCCTTGCCGGTGATATCGACAACATGGAGAAATTCGGCATCTACGAGGTGCTCCCTGAGGACCTCGCGCTCTGCGAATACGTCGACCCTTCAAAGAACAATATCCAGGAAATCATCAGCAACGGTATCAACCTGATGATCAAGGAAATGGCATAAGGAGTAAAAGTTATGGAAGAAAAAAAGAACAGATTCGCATTCCTTCACTCGACTATAGACGCCTTTGACACTTTCCTCCGTGTCCCGGGTACTGTTACCAAGACCGGTTCCCATGTCAGGGACGCAGTCGACCTGAAGAGAGTAATGATATTAGTAGTGGTAGCCCTCGTACCTGCAGCCCTTTTCGGCATGTGGAACGTAGGATACCAGCATAACCTTGCGACCGGAGCAGATGCAGGCCTTCTGGCAACCTTCTTCTATGGTTTCCTCAAAGTGCTTCCGCTCTTCGTCGTTTCATATGTAGTCGGACTTGCAATCGAGTTCGCGGGCGCCCAGATCAAGGGCGAAGAAGTCAATGAGGGTTACCTCGTATCCGGCTTCCTCATCCCGCTCATCGTCCCGGTTGACGTTCCGCTCTGGATGCTCGCGATAGCAGTCGCTTTCGCCGTGATTTTCGGAAAAGAGGTGTTCGGCGGCACAGGAATGAACTTCCTGAACCCTGCCCTCCTCGCCCGCGCCTTCCTCTTCTTCTCATATCCTACCAAGATGTCAGGATCTGAGGTCTGGATCGCTCTCCGCAAAGGTGAGACTCTCATCGACGGAGCTACCGGCGCCACCCCGCTTTCATTCACGGCTGACGGCATTGACGCGCTCACAAACGCAGGAGCCCAGTACGGCACAAGTTTCATGGACCTCGTAATCGGTACAGTTCCCGGTTCTGTCGGTGAGACTTCGATCATAGCCATCCTCCTCGGCGCCGCCGTCCTCATCTGGACCGGAGTCGCCAGCTGGAAGATCATGTGCTCTTCAGTACTCGGCGCCCTCTTCGTAGGCTGGCTCGCCAATGTTCTCGGAGCAACCACAATCCCTGCATACTACCAGCTCGTCCTCGGAGGCTTCGCCTTCGGTACGGTCTTCATGGCCACGGACCCTGTGACCTCAGCCCAGACTGAGTGCGGAAAATGGATCTACGGATTCTTCGTCGGCGCTCTCTGCGTGGTCGTAAGGCTCTTCAACCCTGGATATGCAGAGGGAATGATGCTCGCAATCTTGCTCATGAATACTTTCGCACCGCTGATCGACTACTGTGTAACTACGGCAGCCATCAACAGGAGGGAGAAAAAGTTCAAAACCGCATAAACAGCTATTGCTATGAATACAAACAGTAATGCATATACAATAATATACACCACGGCCATCGTGGTAGTTGTCGCTGCGGTTCTTGCTTTCGTGTCACAGTCCCTCAAGGGCAAGCAGGAGGCAAACGAGAAGGCTGACACCATCAGCCAGATGATGACCGCCGCACAGTTCGGTTCCAAGGCCGACTTCCAGGCAAAAGGCAACACCGCTGTCCTCGCAGAATATGCAGAGAACATCGCATCTGCCTTCACTGTCAACTCAGAAGGCCAGAAGGTCGCAGACTTCGATCTCGGAAAGGTTTACTCTCCGAGCGAGCTCAAGAAGCTCAACTATATCATCAAAGGCGTGCAGGACGGCGAAGCCGAACTTCCTGTATTCATCTTCAAGGACAGCACTACCGTAGTTCCGGTATATGGTGCAGGTCTCTGGGGCGCCATCTGGGGATATATCGCATTCGAGCCTGACGGCAAGACTATCAAAGGCGCATACTTCGACCATGAGAGCGAGACCGCAGGTCTTGGTTCGAAGATCAAGGATGACGTCAACTTCCAGAATGAATTCAAGAACGAATACGCTGACTTCGGCGCCGACAAGGTCTTCGAGATCGTTAAGGGCGGCTCTCCGAAAGAGGCTGACGGTTCTGAGATAATCGACAACAAGATCGACGCAATCACCGGAGCTACCATGACATCCAACGGTCTTTCCGAGGCTGTCAGCCAGTGGCTCAAGGCTTACGCTCCTTACTTCGAGGGTCTCGCGCCTGTAGAGGAAGAGGTTGCTGAAGAAGCTGTCGAAGAAACAATAGCAGAGGAGGAATAAGACATGAACGCAAATCTCAAAGAAACGATTCTCAATCCGATATTCAAGGGCAACCCTATCACCGTCCTCGTACTCGGTATCTGCTCCTCTCTCGCTGTAACGGTAACCTTGAAGGGAGCCCTCGTAATGGCACTCTCAGTAATCGCTGTGACCGGAATTTCCAGTCTCATCCTTTCTACTCTGAGAAACACCATTCCTAGCCGCGCCCGTATCATCGTACAGCTCGTTGTCGTGGCCATGATGGTAATCCTCGTGGACCAGATATTGAAATCTTTCGAAGCAACCTACGCCATCGACAAGCAGTTGAGCGTATATATCGGCCTTATCATCACGAACTGTATCGTGATGGGACGTATCGAGGCTTTCGCCCTCGGTAACAAGCCGATTCCTTCAATGCTTGACGGTATAGCAAACGGTGTCGGCTACGGTATGATCCTTCTTATCGTCGCCTTCTTCCGCGAGCTCCTCGGCAGCGGCACACTCTTCGGTTTCGATGTCCTGAACAGGATCGGATACGTTCCTAACAACCTGGTAATCCTTCCTCCTTTCGCGCTCATCCTTCTCGGATGTATCGTATGGGTACAGAGGGCTATCCAGAAAGACCTTCAGGAGAAATAACATTAACCCCGGAATATTATGGAATATTTAAGCTTGTTCGTAAAGTCAATTTTTGTTGACAACATGATTTTTGCTTACTTCCTCGGTATGTGCTCATACCTGGCAGTATCCAAAAATGTGAAGACAGCTGCCGGTCTGGGTGTTGCTGTTATCTTCGTACTTTTCGTAACGCTTCCTATCAACTATATCCTCAACGAATATGTACTCAAGCCGGGCGCTCTCGCATGGCTGGGAAGCGATTTCGCCAATGTAGACCTGAGCTTCCTCAGCTTCATCGTCTTCATCGCCGTGATCGCCGCAATCGTACAGATCGTGGAAATGGTCGTAGAGAAGTTCTCGCCGTCCCTTTACTCGGCGCTCGGTATCTTCCTCCCGCTTATCGCAGTAAACTGCGCCATCCTCGGAGGCTCTCTGTTCATGCAGCAGAAAGATTTCGTCAACATCGGCGAAGCTACCGTATACTCGCTCGGTTCAGGTCTCGGCTGGTTCCTCGCCATCGTGAGCCTTGCTGCTATCCGCGAGAGACTCTCCTACTCGAATGTTCCTGCAGCCCTCAAGGGTCTTGGAATCACATTCATCACAGTAGGTCTGATGGCCATCGCTTTCATGACATTCATGGGAATCGCACTTTAATGATACAAGGAGAATAACTATGGGAATACAGACAATGACAATTCTCGGAGCGGTTGCGGTCATAGTGGTCGTAACCCTCATCCTGGTAGCTCTGCTCCTTGTCATCAAGGCAAAGCTTACCCCGTCAGGCACCGTCAAGATCGACATCAACAACGGAAAGAAAGTCCTTGATGTCCCTCAGGGCGGAGACCTTCTCCATACTCTCGCTGACCAGAAGATCTTCCTTCCTTCAGCATGTGGTGGAAAAGCAAACTGCGGACAGTGCAAGGTCCGTGTCCTCGAAGGCGGCGGCACGATCCTCTCTACCGAGACCGGATTCTTCAGCCGCAAGCAGATCAAGGACAACTGGAGACTTGGCTGCCAGGTCAAGGTCAAGGAAGACCTCAAGATCGCAGTTCCTGACTCAGCTCTCAACGTAAAGAAACTCGAATGCGAGGTAATCTCCAACCACAATGTGGCTACCTTCATCAAGGAATTCACCGTAAGGCTTCCTGAAGGCGAGAACATTGAGTTCAAGTCAGGAGAGTACATCCAGATCGACATCCCTGAATACGACATCAACTTCTCTGACATCGACGTGGAGGATATCTACAAGGGTGACTGGGAGAAATATGGTTTCTTCGGAATCCATGCGGTCAACACCACTCCTACCATCAGGGCATACTCCATGGCCTCTTACCCTGCAGAGAAGAACGTCATCAAGCTCAACGTCCGCATCGCTACTCCTCCATTCGACAGGAGCCAGCCTCGCGGCGTGTTCAAGATGCTTCCTGTTCCTCCGGGAGTCGCTTCCAGCTACGTGTTCACACGTAAGCCTGGCGACAAGGTGATGATTTCCGGTCCTTACGGAGAGTTCCTTCTCCCTGAGAACGATCCGGATTCACAGGAGTACATATTCGTGGGTGGCGGTGCAGGTATGGCACCGCTCAGAAGCCACATCATGCATCTTTTCAAGACTCTCCACACCAAGAAGGAGGTTCACTTCTTCTACGGAGCCCGCAGTCTTGTCGAGGCCTTCTATCTCGAGGACTTCGCCGAGATCGAGAAAGAGTATCCTAACTTCCACTTCCACCTTGCTCTCGACCGTCCGGATCCTGCAGCAGACGAGGCTGGAGTTAAGTACACTGCCGGCTTCGTGCACAACGTGATGAATGAGACTTATCTCAAGGATCATGAGGCTCCTGAGGACATCAAGTACTTCATGTGCGGTCCTCCTATGATGGTTTCGTCAGTTGTCAACCTGCTTGACAGCCTCGGCGTCGAGCCTGAGAGCATCCTCTACGATAACTTCGGAGCATAATCCGAATACATACAGAAAAAGAGTGATTACAATCCGTAGTCACTCTTTTTTCTTTCGTTTTACCTGTCAGCCAGTTATCCTTGACTGCATCGGATTGAGTCCCCTCCCGGAGGCTTGTCCACCCGCGGACAAGTATAGCGGGGAGGCGTCCGCAAGATACGAGTTATCGCGAAGCGATGACGAAGTAGATTGTGGAAGGGTACGGAGTGAGCGCAAGCGAACGGAGTCCTCCGTGAGGGGACTCAATCCGATATAGAGAAGAATAACAGCTAAATGCATGAAAAATAATTAAATAGTGGGAAAAGTAAAAGATTTTATCTAACTTGCAGGCACTGAATAGGTAACCGACCAGGTCTGCTGTTTAAATGACCGTCCACTATAAAAAGTTACTTACTGTAGCGTTACCCCTGTTTTTGTCCTTCACTGCCGTCATGGTCCATGCCCAGACGCAGTGCAAGCCGTTTGTGCTCGTCATCGACCACGACGCCGAAGTCCCCGAACTTACCGACTCGGAGATTTGGGAACGTGCGATAAGCATAGTCTTCAAGGTCAACCAGACCGACATCGAACCTGATGAATCCGGATACATAAAACTCATGGACGAGCTGAGGAGACTCGGCCAGGACGACCTCGTCGTAGTCCGCAAGATGATAATCCGAGGCAGCGCCTCCCCGGAGGGCCGCTTCATGAACAACTCGCGTCTGGCCCATGGTCGAGCCCGTGCGCTCGCCGACTCGGTCGCAGGCCTCGCCCGATGCTGCCCGTCCTGCCTCGAGGAAATCTTCATCGAAGAAGATTATCTCGGCCTAAGGCGCCTTATGTATGAGACCAAGCCGCCCTACGCCGACGCCGTCCTCAACATTCTCGAGAACTGCGACGATCCGGGTATGATAAAGCCGATGCTTCAGAAAGCCCATGAGGGCCGCCTCTGGCGTCAGCTGCTGAACGACTGGTATCCGGAACTCCGCGCCGCGAGGGTCGTGCTGGTCGTATCGCTCGTCGATAAGAGACTCACCGAAAAACTCTCCCCTATCCCGCCGCTCGAAGGAATCGGTTCCGGGATCATAAAGCCGCAGCGCAGTCCGGCTGACCCTACCCGGTTCGCCACCGGGCTTAAGGAGCGACGCCCGATAATCAACGTCAAGACAAATCTGCTGAGCATCCCGAACGTCGCCCTGGAGTTCCTTCCAAGGGGCGGACATCTTACCGCAATGGCCGAATGGAGCGGCATCGGACTGAGGAACGACAATAAGCTCCGGACATTCATCGTCCATGACCTCATCCTCGAGGGCCGGTACTATTTCCGCGGACGGGCGTCCTTCACCGGGCACTACCTGTCGCTCTACGGGAATGCCGGCGAATTCGACATCCAGCGCTCGGCTACGAGGGCATGGCTCTGCGACAGCTTCGGCCGGGCCTGGGGCGCAGGCGTTGGCTGGGGGTATGTCCATAGAATCGGACGGTCCCACTGGAAATGGGAAGTCAACCTGGGGCTCGGCTACTTGCACGCAGAATACGACGGATACCATCCGGCGGAGCCATGGTCCCCTCCGGGATTCTACTATGACTGGAACGACGATCCGGAGCTGTTCCGGAAGTTCGGCAACATATTCGAGTATTTCGGTCCGACAAGATTCGGATTCGGATTCAGCTACGATCTGCCATGAGACGGGCAATCCTCATAATAGCCGCGCTGACGGTCTTATGGTCATGCGAAAAGATGCATGATCCGAAGCTCCATGCCGGCGGCTATATCGAGATCCATCCGGAGTTATCGAAGGACGCCAGCATAGACGTAATGTGGGAGGACGGCTGGAGGGCCCGCTGGCTGGTCGAATGGGACGAGAGCAGCCGTGGACCGCTGGGCTATTCGGCTCCGGAAAGCTACCATATGTATTTCGTACCGGAGGAAAACGGCAAGCCTGTCGGCCAAAGGGACATCCCTGCCGGGAACTCGGCCAGGCTGAAGCTCAGCTATGGCTATTACGGGCTGATGGTCTACAGCAATGACTACCAGCTGATAAGGCTGGAAGAAAGCCCTGACGGAAAGTCGCTGAAAGCGATGACCGGAAAGGATCCTTATGCAGCGCTTCCGGATACGCTGGAGGGACACGACAGGCTGAGGAGCATGCCGGAACAGCTTTTCAGCACTTTCGATGACGATATATACATAAGCCCGGAACTGAAAGACTATGAATATGTCGAGCGGGAAGGCATCTGGATACTCAGGCGTGAAGAGCTGGTGATGCCGAGAGTATATATCTATCTGCTGCAGGCCGAATTGCTGAATGACCGGGACCGGATTGCAGGATGCGGAAGCAGCACGATGACCGGGCTGGCGGGATCGACCGAGTTTTTCGGGGTCAAGAGTGATGACGGCGGAGTAGCGCACCAGTTCCCGAGTTTCTGCCAGAAGAAAACGATTGGCGGGGTTGAACGCGAATTCGTAGCAGGCAGGATGATTACTTTCGGGAGTGCCGGACAGGCCAGGAATCTCTGTCACCTGAGGCTCAGGTATAACAACGGAGGAAGCAGATTTATGACCTTCGACGTGACCGACCAGGTGCTCCGGCAGCCAAGAGGCGGAGTGATAAATATCGTCATCGACATAGACGATTATCCCCTCCCGGACCCGGATTCGGATGGCGGATGGGACACGACTGTAAGTGGATGGGAAAGGGAGGACCATTTCACCACAATTTAAGTTTTTCCTTACAAATTTGTATATACCAATAATTTACCATAACTTTCGGCACTTAATTTCCCCGAGTTCCCATTAAGAACTACTATATTTTATACGTACTAAAAACAAAAGACCAATGAAACGTCCACTGCTATTGATTGCAGCAGCAGCCGTTGTGCTTGCCGCTTGCACAAAGAATGACGTTGTCATCTCAGATGCCGATCCGATGATCGAATTCGATGCTCCTTTTGTTGGTAAAAGTGTGAAAGCGACCGGGGACCTTACCACTAGGAACATCCAGGAGCAGAGCCTGCGTATCTGGGGAGACAAGTACCGAGCCGGAGAATCCAATGCCTCCGATGTCTACTCTACCAATGCCGCTGACGGCGCATCTACCGTACTATCTTATGCA
>JAEEGL013010425.1_pt1 | contig 19577 bp, 11 predicted proteins | sample 9134231 | NCBI WGS metagenome assembly JAEEGL01 (sample SAMN16246548, study PRJNA631951) | gut metagenome | biome: gut microbiome; feature: rumen; material: fiber-attached | host: Bos | place: Iran: Karaj | collected 2018-10 | reverse complement strand
GGGCGTCTGCGACTACGAGACGCTCTCCGCCGTCAACAAGGTTTCCGACAGCGAGGCGCGGCTTCTGGTGGAAACGCTCTTCGCCATCGCCTCCAACCTGAAGGGGGACAGGCTGAGGAATTTCCAGTTCATGCAGTTCATGCGTATGCAGGCGAAGGCCGCCCCGGCGGATGTGCCCGGGAACAAGCGCGCCCACATCCCGGCCCTTTCGCCGGAGACGGTCAACGGGATTGTCAACGGCGCGCTGGGTTCCGGGAACGACCACCAAATGGGCATCCTCCCTTTCAGCTTCATGAAGATGCTGGGCGAAATCCGCGCCGACATGACCGCCCGTTTCGGTGCCAATGTCGCGCCGCCGGACATCAAGTTCAACAGCATGCTCAACGGCTACGATATCGACAGCGTCACGACGGCGGCGACCCGCGAAGGCCGCACGGTGACGCCCGAGAGCATCCGCGAGGTCTGCGTCAGAAGCGCCAGGCGCCACATGGCGACCGACTTCATTGAAAGCGCGTTCAAGGAAATTCTGGCGCAGGTCGGCAGCGGCAAGTTGGCAATGCAGCTCGCCCATGGCATGGTCAAGCGGCATCCCGACATTGTCGACACCCTCTACGCCGCAGGGAACCCCGAGGCCGCACGCGCCGCCCTCGGGCAATTTGCGGACGAAATGCGCACGATGGCTCTCTACGCGCCGACAATCGCCGAATTCACCGAAAACGCCGTCGTCGGCCTCATACAGGACGCCTTCGCGAAGGAAGCCGGCCTCGCCGGCATCCAATACAACCCAAACATCACGAATTTCGGGCGCGGCGCGAACGACATCGTCAAAAAGCTGTCCCTGGACATCATCGACGGCAAGACCTCCGCGAAGACCCCCGAAGATGTTCGGAAGCTCTTCAAGGACGCGGCCGCGGAACTGGCCCGCGAGCGCCTCGCCATACTCCGCAAGGCCGGTTCGATGGGGCTTTCGCACAATGCGGAAGTCGTCATCAGGACGCACCTGCTGACCCTCAACAAGACGCGCAACATCGACCTCGACGCCATCAAGGCGGCTTCCACGGACCTCGCCGCCCAGGCGGCGGAAATCGCATCGCTCATCGCCTCCAATGCGTCGGCCGAGAGGGTGTTCGCGAAGATCGGCGAGATCCAGCGCGCCGCGGCGAACCGCGTCGCCAGGATGCTTGAAGGCAAAGGCGGCGAGATCGGCCCGGACGAGAAGATGGCCATGGCCATCCCGATGGCGTTCTTCGCCTTCGACGCCATCGAGGGGTTCACGGACAAGCTATTCGCGTTCTTCGAGCGCGAGGACGTCAGGAACCTCGACTTCATGGACGCCAATTCGCCGGCCTTCGCCGCCGTTGACACGCACAAGGCCATTGCCGACGCGAACAATCATTCAGCATAGGATTCAGCATAGGAGACAAACATGGCACTCGAAGTCAATGCCCAATACGTTAGGTTCGTGCAGTTCGCCCAGCAGCAGGACGACGCCGTGAACAGCAAGGCGATCGCCCGGGTGAGCGGCGAGGACGGCGCGCTCGATGGTCGCGCCATCACGGCGGCGACCCGCGACAGGGTCGCCCCGATCGGATCGCGCTCGGGCGACGACAAGCGCGCGAACAACGCGGCGCGCGAGCTCTTCCGGCAGTCGATCATCGACATGTTCGGCGGCGAGGACAGGATTCCCGAAAGCGTCAAGGACGCCATGTTGATGAAGGACTACGGAAGACCTGGCAGACCTTCTGGCAAACCGCTCACAGCACGCCGCATCATGGCGGTCAAGGCCGCCGTGGACGCCTTCCTCGGCCGCGTGCCCCCCGCGCTCAAGCAGGCGCAGCTGAACGCTGCGCACCTTTACAATCCCCCGCTGCACGACCCCGCGCCGGAGGCGCGTCGCGCCACGGTCGACAATCTCCTCGACACGCTCGTCAGGGCGACGGCGACCGACAAGGACGCGCTGGACGTGGCGGTCGCGTGCGCCGGACTCGTCCTCAGGCGGGGCAACTCGGAACTGATCTCGCCGGCGGAGGCCCAGGCGAAGGCCACCAACATCATCGCCGCCGTTACGGAACTCAGAAACGCCGCGAATGGCGACCAGGCGGCTTTCAAGGCAGGCAAGGATTTCATCATCGCGATGGGCGGCAAGCGCATCCCCGAGGGCTTCATCCGCGACATGCTGGAAGCGGCGAAGCATCTGAAGATGAACGCGATGAAGGGACTTTCGGCTTCGTCGTCGGGACCGGCCATCCACAACGCCGTCTGCGAGTTCTTCGACAACATAGAGAAGGCGACAAACGCCGCAGGTGTGGAAACCAAGATCGACGGCGCCGACGAACTGATAGCGGCGCGCGACTTCGCGGCGGCGCTGATGCTGGCGCGCTGCGGCGAAAAGACGGCCAGGAACATCGTTTCCGCATTGTCGGGCTCCAAGGCCGGCGTCCTGAACGCATACTATCTCAAAGTCGAGCTGGAAGAGTTCAAGAAGCAGGGTCTTTCCAGGGGGCTGGTCAGGCACGCGTCCTTCCAGGGTGCCCGCCTGCGCCAGATGATTGGCGTACTGAGTTACGCCGCCCAGGGGCGCCTTGGCGTCGCGCCTGGCAATGTCGTGGCGATCCCAGACGTGAACAATCCCGATTACAGGACAATCAACAGGCAGGAGATTTTCAGTTCGATCCTGCAGCGCGGCAGGGCGGAAGCAACCAGGCAAAAAAACAAGCTGGCCCAAAAAGCCGTCGCGGGCCAAGGCGAGCTTGCGGACAAGCTGCGCGGCCTCTACCTGCGCTTCGGCGGCCCCGAGGTGTACGAGCCGCACAACAAGCTGACAACCCAGCGAAACAACGTCATCCTCAGCAGGCTCAACGGCAGCATTTGCGAGGAATGCAAAACGCTTGCGGGGTCGAACACTGAAGGCTCTCAATTCGTCAAGGACCTCAACCGCAACGAGACCGTAAAGCTCCCCGGCAACCAGATGCTGGACAACCACAGCCTCGACGGTGCGCGCGACCAGCTGGCCTCCTTCGTGACGAATGGCGCCAAGACGACCTATGCGTCGCTCGGCGATGTTGAAAAGGGCAAGGTCCGCGTTCTCATGGCGATTCTCAACCAGAAGACCGTCATCAACGTGCTGCTGTCCGGCGAACCGCTCGCGCTCGACCCCAACGGCCGCGCCGCGCAGATCCAGTATGGCGTCGCCGGCGAGCGTAGATGGGAGTTCTCGGTCGCCTTCAAGCAGGACGGCACGCTCACGGTCACGTGCAAGTCGGTCATCGACAATCTTGCCAACATGATCATCCCCGGCGAGAACGGGGAAGAGGACTACTATGTGGAGAACATCAACCCCGCAACCAAAATCGAGACGGCCTTCAATGTCGAGATAGCTGCGGACGAATTCAGCCGCCTTGCCTCGCTCGACTACTCGAAGTGCGATCCAGAAGCCATCGACCGCATGATTGCCGACCCGAACGTAAAGGATCCACACACCAAGTACGGCCCGGCGCTCGGCGAGAAATTCGCGTTCAAGACAGACGACTTCAACTTGAAGGTCAAGTGCACGAGCAGCTGGAAAATCACGGTTGCGTAAAACGGGAAACAATTTCAACAAAGGAGAACATGTCAAGTTCGATCAATGCGCTTAATGGCAGCGGGATGTCTCTCCAGTTCGAGGAGTTCGCCCGGCTGGCGGGGAAGTCGTCGAATGTCGTGCGCTTTCTCGGCTCGGCCGACGCGCCCACGGTGCACGAGGTGTCCGTCACCAAGAGCGACAAGGTGGGCAACACGTGGTTCCGTTCGGACCGCGTCAAGACCGCCAACGACACGACAAGGGCGATCTTCCGCCAGTCGGTCGCGTCGATGTTCGGCGGCGAGGACCACATCCCCGAGAACGTCAGGAAGGCGATGAAGCTCGACGACTACGGCAAGGGCAAGCCGCTGACGACGAAGCGCATCATGGCCGTGAAGGTCGCGGTGGAGGCCGCCATGGCGTTCCCGGGAGACCGGCCGCGCATCAGCGCGCCGGCTGCGCACGTCCGTCAGGCATGGCCGGAGGGCGGGCCGCTGTCGGCCAAGGACGTCACCGACAGGGGCTACGCGCCGGCGGAGCTCAAGAAGCTCGCAAACGTGGTGGACATCTACCAGAAGGCGACGAACTGCTCCCTGGAGGAGGCCCAGAAGGCGGTGCTCGACCCCAAGAGCGCCGTCCGGCGCCTCTACGGCTACGGCGGCGCGTTCACCGCCAATGCGGAAAACTTCGCCAAGGGCCTTGCGCTCATGGACAGCTTCAGCACGTGGTACGACGACTTCATCCAGACCAAGGAGAACACCGAGTCCCCCGGAAGCCTTCTATCCAACGGCAAGCTGGCGGTCGAGAAGTTCCTCTTCGAGGAAATCGGCTGCAACCCGAAGCTCATGGACAATGCCGGAAATTCCGAAGACGTCTTCGGCACGAAGAACAACCTGGCCATGCGCTTCATCAACAAAAACATGATGCTGGCCATCAGCGGATCAATGGCCGGGATCTCCCCCGAGAAGCGCTCCGTCGTCTATGCGCTCGCCGACGCGCTATGCGAGAAGCCGCCGGAAGGGAAGGCGTTTTACTACAACGCCGCGCTCCTGTCGCGCACGCTCGTCAACTTCCCCAAGGCCGCGGAACTCGTCTATTCCGGAAACCTCAACCGCACCACCGCGTTCAATCTGCTTTTCCCCGATTTGAAGGGCATTGGCCTTTCCGCGAATACCTCGAACGAGGACATCTCGAGCGCAGTGTACGAGTACACCTCGTTCGAAGAGGAGGCGCAGGCGGCGTACGACCCCAACGATCTGGCTCCCCAGAAAGCCATTTACGCGCAGGGGCGCGAGTGCGGCGAGATGTTCAACTGGTCCGGCGCATCCATCCAGGAATGCCGCCGCGCGGCAAAGAGCGGGCAGACTCTTCCCAAGGCACCGGGAATGACCGACATCACGGCCGGCCTGGAAGCTGCGAGCGGACTCACAGACGCGGGCAAAGAGCAGTTCATCGCCGACATCCACAGGCCCGTGCCTCCGAGCGACCCCAAGACGAAAGAGCCGCTCATAGACCTGAAGGACTGCGTGTTCCGCTTCGACATCGCTGGCCAGAAGTTCACGGCAAAGGCGTGCGGCCACGCCGACAGAAACAACGCCCAGAACGCCGACATCGCCAAGGCGGTGGAGAAGTTCTGCAACAAGGAAGTCCATCCCGTCCAGACGGACGCGGTGTTCTTCGCCCTGTCGCAGGGCGGGCTGGCTCCGCAGATGTCCCTCAGGGACCACGGCTACGAAGCCGCCGACCACGGCCCCATCACCTACACGCTCTCGAAGGATGCCGAGACGGGCAGCGTCAGCATCAGGTACTCCAACCCGGAGGGAAGCCCACTGAAGTTCAGTTGGACCGCCACCGTGGACGTCGAGGGCAAGGTCGTCACGACCCCGATCCAGATCGAGGAATAAACAGAGAGGAGAGTCCGGAATGTCATACGAAGAACTGGTAGAGGAATTCGCCGCAAAGTACGGCATCGACGGCCTCGCCGCAGAGAACGGCGTTGCGGCCATGGTCATCGACGACGTGAAGGTGGAGCTGATCAGCGACGAAGGCGCCGGATGCGTCGTCATCTACGCCGAGATCGGCTATCCGCCGCCCGACGCCAGCGGCAGGTTCGGCGAGATGATGCTCAAGGCCAACCACCTCTTCCTCGGCACGAACGGCGGCACGCTCTGCCAGAATCCCGAGACCGACGCTTACGTGATAATGCGCCCGGTGCCGCTCGCCCCGCTTGAGGGCGCGGAGGCGATGGGCGCGATTCTCGAGGAGACGCTGGCGCAGGTCGAACGCTGGCAGCAGATCCTCGGCGGAATGCGCGAGGCGGAGGAAACTCTGGATTCGATGACCGCGGACGAACGCGCAGCCTTCGACCCGAACGCATTCGTGCAGGTGTAGCCTTCGGCCGCGCGGCGCGAAAACAAGACCGAAAACGATTTCAGCATTAAGGAGAACAACATGGCCATCAGCCTTGAAGCGCTCAACGCATTCCGTCCGGCATCTGCCTGGGACGACAACACGACGCTGAACCTGAACGAAGAGGGCGGCGTCGGCGCCGGCGGCGCCTACGGCAGATTGAGCAAGTTCAGGAATCGCGAGGAGCCCGAGAAGGCCGCCAACAACGCGGTGCGCACCGCGCTCCTGAAGGCCCTCGCCAGGACATTCGACATTTCCACGGGGGCGGCGAACGGGGGAACGAGGTTCTCCCAGGATTTCATGGAGAAGCTTGAAAAGATGCTCGGCGCCGCCTTCAGGCGCGACGACTTCAATGTCGGCGAGGACGGCGTCGTCGCGTCCGGCCGCCCCCTGACGGCCCGACGCATCAAGGCCATCTTGGCGAGGGCGCAAGGCGTCGCGAACGACGAGGCGTACAACCGCACACTCGTCCCGGGCTTCACCAGCGACGCGCAGCGGCTGGGAGACGGATTCGTCGCGATGCTGTCCGACGTCCGTGCCAAGGTGCTACGGCGCTTTGGCGACGACGGAACCCCGGATGAGGATGAACTGCACCTGCTGGTGCCCGCAAGACTGGTTTCCGACCGCATTCTGGAGCCGGGCGCGAAGCGCGCGACCCCGGACGGCATGCGCGACTGGTACCTCAAGCTCGCGATCAACGAGGGCGCGCGCCGGTTCGCGACAGGGCAGACGGCGAAGCGCCTCACGGCGCTCGGCAAGGACCCGGGCTGCGCGAAACGCTTGTTCAACTCGATCGCGGTGCGCCATCCGGAGATCGTGAGCCGCATCGCCCAGGCCAAGAGCCCCGCCGCCGCAAAGGCCGAATTCGACCGGTTCGTCGCGCTGATCGATGCATCCATCCGCCGCGACGAGGATTGCACCGCCTGCCTGCAGGCATTCCCGGACCGCGCGCGCACCGCCCTTGCCGGACTCCTCGACGTGCCGCCGGAACTTCTGGACGGATTCGGCACGATGGACAACCACGTTCTCTCCAGGATAGGGGAGAACCTTCGCGTGAAGATCCTCGACGGTGACAATCCGGCCGACGGAAGGGCCGAGATAGACGCGGACTTCCTGAACAAGGCGTTCGCCTTTGCCGACGAGCGCCGCAAGGCCTTCGCGGCCATCGATGCCATGGACTTGCCGGCCGCCGCCAAGGACAGGCTGAAGATGGAAGTCCTCTCGTACGACAAGATCGACTATCTGCGCTTCGACAGGATTTTCACCATAGGGAACGGCCCGCAGCCGGACAACCTGATCGCACTCATCGACGCCAACGCCCCGAAGAACGACATCTACAACGAGCTGCGCACGATCACCAACGCCATCAACACGGAGATCGACGCGATGGTCAATGAAGCGCACGCCGCCGGGAAGGAGGTCGGGCCGGACGAAGTCACAAGCATGCGCCGCCTTGTCCTGGAAGTGTTCCTCGGCAAGGTCCCCGGACTTCGCGAACGCCTCGCCTCGTTCCTGCGGCGCCCCGACGTGGCCGGCGACGATTTCCACGACAACACCCAGCCGTCCTTCGTGGCCTTTCAATTCGAGCACATCATGGAGAACGCGGACGCCAAGGGGCACGTCCTCGCGAACCTCGGCACGCCGCAGCTGCATCCCGTGTACGCCCAGGCGCTTGTCGTCGCCGCCAACGAAGCCGGGCGGCGCCTCTCGCCTGCCGAAGCCCTCGCGCTCTTCGCCGCCGGAACGCCTGCGGGCGACATGCTCCGCGAAGCCCTCGGGCAGTTCGAGGGAGAACTCGACACCACGACGCTCAAGGCATTCGCCATCGGCGTCCTCCAGCGCCAATAAACGACATGACGGCGCCGGTTCCAAAAGGGACGAGGAGAGCGTAACCTTTCGCCGTGCGGCGTGTAAACAGGACGAAACAATTTCGGCAAAGGAACTTCACCATGGCAATCGAATTCAACGCAACGATGAACCAATTCGTCAATTGGGCGAACCGGGACGGCATCGGCAAGACGGACCTTGTCCATGCGAAGAAGACGCAGGGGACGCTTGACAATGTGAAGGTCGCCATGTCCGGCAACACGGCCGACGGCATCGGGTTCTTCGCCTCCAGGCGGCGTAGCGCCGACATCAAGGAGTTGAACAACGCGACGCGCGAACTCTTCATGCGTGCCGTGATGGATTTGTTTGGCGCCACGACCATCGACGGCGTGCCGAAGTCGGTGCGCGACAAGATGAAGCTCAGCGACTACGACGGCGAGGGGCATCCGCTTTCGGCCCACCGCATCCGCTCCGTCGCGAAGGCCGCCAAGTCCGCGCTTGCGGCCAAGGCGTTCGCGGTGAGCGGCACGGGCAAGGCAGCAACAATCTTCAAGGGCGCCGTCAACGCGAAGCTGGCCACATTTCATGGTTCCAGCAACGAAAAGGCGGTTGCCCTCAAGAACGAGATGGACGGAATCGCGAAGAACCGTTTTAACATGTACCTCGTTGCGGACATGAAGGATCTGCAGGATGGGGTTGAGTCGCAATTCGAGAAAGACCACATGCGGATGACCGTGGCTCCGAAATTCAAGATTGGCAACGAGACCTTGACCTTCGACAAGAACACTTCCCTTGAAGACAAGAAGGACATCATCGCGAAGTTCGTCAAGAAAGACATGGACGCCAAATTCGCGGATCTCGAGGGTGCCGATCTCAACAAGGCGTATGCCGTGATGTCCATCATAGGGCAGCGTTTCGCCATCTGCATGCAGGAAGGCGTCAACAGAAGCCTTACTACGGGCCAGTTGCGCGACTCGCCAATCAAAGTCGGCCAGCCCAATCGCGATGCGTCCAATTCCCCGTTGTCGTTCTCGTTCGGCGACGACGGCTCCCTGCGCATCAATTATAAAAGCGTCTATGACAAGCCGCAGATTACCCATATTAGGCCCAGTGGCGAGAGGATCAACCAAAGAGTGTTCGAGGATTTCGATGAGGGCTCGTCGCTGACCTATACGGCGGATGTCGAGATCGACGCGGCAGAATTCGAAAGGATGGCCAATACGGACTACACCACGTTCGATTATCAGGTGACGGAGGCTGCGATGCATGGGCAACCGGACGAGAACGAAGCCGGGGCCGCGTCGCTCGGACAGTACCGCTTTGGCGAAGGCGTCAAGGTGAGCGTTACCTGCACCGCCGTTCTCAACGGGGGTGAAATGATGATGGATGACGAATTTTAAGGAGAATATGCCGGTCAACCTCAGCAACGTAAACATTCAGATCTCGCAGTTCCAGGAGGTCGCCTCCGGGGAGATCAACGCCGGGGAGGTCAAGCTCATCGGCGAGACCTCCATCGACAAGGTCAACAACCACGTCCTGCGGCGCGGGAAGAACACAGTCTCTCAGACGCTGGCGGAAGTGCTCGCGCTGAAGAATGCGTTCCTGCGTGCGCTATCCGGAAGCGGCGTTGGGGCGGAGGAGCTTTCCCGCATCCGGCGCGACCTCGGCCTCGCGCCGCGCCAGCCGATTGACAAGGACCTGCGTTCGCGTAGCATCAAGCCCCTCACCCGCCAGCAGGTCCGCGAAATCCTCGACCGCAACGCCAACGTCATCAACGCGACGAAGGGCGCGGGAACCATCCGCACGAGCGCCGATCTCAATGCCCGCGTCTCGGCGGGAACCCTCCGCGACCGCATGACAAAGCGCGACGAGGTCAACAGGGAACTGGACACCCGCCGCAGCATCGAGCAGAACAGGGACATCGCGGCCTTCCAGCGGGTCATCGCGGGGGACGTCGATTTCCGCCCGTCCGCCTCCACGGCAAAGCTGCTGGAAACGGCCCGGCAGATGCTACACGCCCTTTTGGAGTCATGCGATGGGCGTCCGCGCGAAGGCTTCCCGGCCGATATGGTCTGGAACACGACCGCAGGCGACCAGAAGGTGGTGATGGGCACGGGCCTTGACGAGGCGTCATTCGCCCGGAAGCTGGAGGAGGTCATCGTCCGTCTGCAGGCACCGAAAATGATGCTTCTTCCGGAGGCGCGCGAGGCTCGGTCGCAGTTCGCCGCGCTTGCCACCGACGCGGCACGGATCGAGTTCGTCGGAAATCTCCTGAACGACGAGAACGGCCCGTTGAAGGCACGCACCGTCGCCGTGATGATCCTCCACGACCGCGGCGTCACGGACCATGAAACGCTCTCGCTCCCGAACCGACTGAAGGACGCGGACGCAATCGGTTTTCTGGCGAACCTGGTCGCGGACGGCCTCCCGCTCCGAGGCGACGCGCTGCGCCAGTCCAATGCAGTGCGGATGGCCATCGGGCTGGTCGATCCGAACTACCGCCCCCAGGACGCCGGATCGACCGTCGTCCCGGTCCTTTCCGACGCGCAATACAACGACTTCATCGCCGAATCCCTCGGCAGCGCTCCGCAGAAGTTGCCGGAAACGTTTCGGACAATGGCGACCGACGTCTCCAACGAGGCGATGGCGCGCTTCGGGGAGAAGGGCTTCGCGGGCGGTGACGGCTTCACCGTCCTGACGGCCCGCACCGAGGAACTCGCCCCTGCGGGCACTCCCCGTTTCACGCCGGACGCCCTGCGCCCGATCTACCGCGAAAAGGCCATCGAAAAGGCGGCCCTCAACTTCCTGCGGGAGGAGATCGCCGAACGCATGGCGGCCGCCGGGCAGGATCCCGACGAGGCCACCGCCGTCGCCAGCGCCCTTTGCGAACGCAAGTCGGCGGTCATGACGCGCCTGCGCGCCGCCAACTCCCCCTTGGAGGCCCATGACGTGGTAGAAGACTTCGCCGACCTGATTACCGACATCGCCCGCCGTTATCTCGCCGCCATGCGCTGCCGCGACCGGATTGAGAACCTAGCGCGCGAAAAACTCGCCGAAAGGTTGGGCGGCTTCGTCGAAAACCAGCCCCACATCGAGACCGGCCGACTCGCCGTGAGAGCCAATCTTCTCAATTTCGACATCGCGGCGGCGCGGAACCCCGCCTCCACCGACGCGGAGATCGAAGCCGCCTTCGTCGCGCTGGCCGACGAATGGGTCGAGGAACGTGTCGTGGCCTTTGCCAAGGTCGAAGAACTGAAAATCCCCGACGCGGTTAAGGAAAAACTCAAGCTGTCGCTCCTCACGATGGAGAGGGTGGGCATCTTCAACTTTGCCATGATCGCCGACGCAGCCCTCAAGTCTCCCGTGGGGACACTGGCCGACCGTTTCGCCGCCAACGCGCCCGCAGACCAGATCTACGCCGCAATGACCGAAATCTCGAAGGCCGCGAAGGCCGTCGAGGACGCCCATTTCGCCGCCGACCGCGCCCGTGGCAAGGAAATCGGCCCCGACGAAAAACAGGGGCTGGGCGACATCTTCATCCGCATCGCCGTCCTTTCCTGGCCCGGACTCGACCGGCAGGTCGGCGCGTTTCTTAAGAAGGAGGCCGAGCGAGGCGAATCCTTCGACGACCCCCACAAGCCGCAGCACGGCGCCGTGATCTTCATGCCGTTCAAGCCGCAAGCGGAGGCGGAGTAACCTTTCGCCGCGCGGCGTGTAACCAAAGCAAAGACAGCAACTTGAAAGGAGACAGTCAATGGCACTCGACATAAACGGATACAACGACACGTTCAAGGCGTTCGTGGACTTCTCGCAGGCGAAGAAGGCCGCGAACGACAAGACGGCCGTCGCGCACGGCAGTCTCGGGGAGGACGGGGCTCTCGCCGGCCGCGAAATCAAGGCTGCGACCACCGATTGGGTTCACAAACGGTCCCGCACGGGCGCAGACGAGGCCGCGAACGACCGCACCCGCGCGATTTTCAAGAACGCCATCATCGACATGTTCGGCGGCGAGGCGAAGATCCCCGCGAAAGTGAAGAAGGCGATGCTGATGTCCGACTACAACTGCGGCAAGCCGCTCACCGCCCGGCGCATCCTCGCCGTCAAGGCCGCCATCGACGCGAACGGCATCATGCGCGAGAAGAAGGCCGCCTCCGACACAATCGGTGCGTTTATCGCCGCCGAATACGGGGAAGAAAACACGGAGGAGGCGCGCGGCAAGGCCGTGGATTCCCTTCTGCGGGGCGTAGGGAAGGACCGCGACCTTCTCGCGCTGCTTCAGTTCAACAACTGCGAGGTCCTCAGGGGCATCATGTTCGGCAGCGGCGAAAAGATCCGCGCGGAGGGCGAGGTGTCCGAACGGCTCGAGGCGCTCCGCCGGAACGTGGACGAGCTGCGCACGGCGTCAAGAGGCGACAAGCGCATGTTCAACGCCGGACTCCGGCAACTTTCGCTATTCGGCGGCAAGGCGCTCCAGGACGGCATGATAACGAGCATGTGCGCCCTCGCCCGCAAGGTCAATCTCAAGGCATTGCGGAACATCTCCGCCGAGGCCGCCCCGTCGAAGATCCTCGCGGCAATGTGCGTACTGCACAAGGGGGCGTTCGACGTCCGCAAGAATTCGGGAGTCCTGCGCCAGTTCAATGATCCGGGTGGCGATGACATCGCAGCCGTCAACGCATTTGCGATGGCCATCATGTTCTCGCGGTGCGACAACAAGACGCTTCGCGGACTCAGGGCGGGGCTCTGTTCCGAGAACTGCGGCAAAGTCCTGGCCGTCGCCGAAAAGATCGGCAAGAACACCAAGGACGGCAATATCAAGACGGGCGCGCTGACCTTCGGAGGACTCTTCTACAGGACCAGCATATGGGGTCTGGACGACATACTCGGCGACAAAGCCAACCATCTACCGGAAGTGAACGGACACTACAACCTTTCCAAGGGGGAATACGACGCATGCAAGCGCATGCTCGAAACCCATGCCGCGCAGGTCGCAGTCTGATCGTGCGACCATTATTGCAAAGACGCGTAAACAGTGCGGAAATCCGACCACCTCATTGTGGTTATTGTGGAAATTAATCTTCCCCGAACCGGCGGAGTTTTGGTATAATCCACGTCCATGAAAACGACCCGCCATGGTATAATACGCGGCAGAAACGACAAGGGGAATGTGTAACCCTTCGCCGCGCGGCGTGTAAACTAAGCAGAACAACTTCATCCAAGGAGGAAAAACATGGCTATCAACTTGAACCACCAGCAGTTCGGATCGCAGTTCCAGGAGTTCGTCAATCTCGCTACGAGAAACGCGGCCGACCCGGACACCATCGTGTGCCTCGACGACCGCGAGCGGGGGCGGGCGCCCAATCAGCTGTTGGGGCCGAACGGGGAGGCAAGGCTAATCTCCGTCAAGGACGGCGACACCATCAGGCCCCTTTTCGGCGCCCACTTCGGCCGGAGCGCGGAGAACAAGGCCCTCAACAACCAGATTCGCAACCTCTTCATGGAGACCGTCCTCAAAGTCTGCGGCGCCCGGAACACGGACGAACTGCCGGAGACCGTCCGCACGGCCATGAAGCTCAAGGACTACGACAACGCCGGCCACCCCCTGACCGTGCGCCGCATCACCGCCGTGAAGGCGGCGATCGAGGCGCAGTTCAACGTCGCGGCCGATCGCGCCCTTGGGGAAATCAGGGACATACTGAACAAAAAGGTCGTAAACGAGGGGAAAGCCGGCGAGGACGAATGCGCCGAGCGCGCCCGGACGCTTGTGGATGCGACGAAGGGCGATGCGGAACTGCTTGATCTCCTGACCAAGGGCGAGTGCCATCTCGCCCGGACAATCCTCTGCGAAGGCGACAACGAACTCTGCAGCTATGAAGAAGTCGTGAGGAAAATGAACATTTGCCGCACCGCCATCAACGAACTCAGGACTGCGGTGGGCGGAGACAAGGCCCTGTACAAGCAGTCGCTGGGGCGCCTCCGTGACTTCGTCAAATATCCCCTTCGGCCCGGCCAGATCACCGCCATGGTGTCGGCCGTGCGCGGAATGAATCTGGACCCGGTGAAGGACCTCCTTGTCGCACCCGGCCACGACAATAAGTTCAAAGCCGTATGCCGCATCCAGAAGATGGTCAATTCGGCCCTCGCCCAGGCCCTGGTTCAGGTTGACGGAGAGGGTGATGCGGTCCAGCAGGCATTGTCCGCCAGTTATTATCTGCTTTACGACATCATCTGCAAGGAATTGGGGAGGAACGCCCTCGAAAATCTGCGCTCCGCCATGAACAGTGAACCCTTCCGGGTTGAAGTCAGGGCCGTTTACGACATCGCGGAGAACCTCTGGGAGGAAGCCGGCGACGACGACCAGCAGCTGAAGGCGGATGTCCGGAAATTGGCGGAAAGCATCTCATTCTGCACCGTGTACCACGTATTGACCTCATCCGTCGGCAACGCGCTTGGCGAGAAGAGCGGTTTCAAATCCTTCATATTCTTGCCGGACGACGTGAGCGACGAAAAGAGAAGGTCGGTCTCCGCGATGCTCAAGGAGATTGCGCGGATGGAGGACATCCAGCCCAACCTCATCGAGGCTTGAGATCGGAAAAACGGAACCAACAGAACGGGAAAGGACAAAGCCCCATGGCACTCGTCATCAACGCCCAGCTTGCCAGCTTCGTTGAGTTTGCACGCCTTCAGACGAACGACAAGGCAATCGCCCGCGTCGGCGTGGCCGCCGCCGGGGACGGCCCTCTTGCCGGTCGCGCCATAACGGCGGCGACCAACGACAAGGTCGCCCCGATCGGACCGCGCTCGGGCGACGACAAGCGCGCGAACAACGCGGCCCGCGAGCTCTTCCGCGAGGCGGTCTTCGCCATGTTCGGCGGCAGGGAGAACCTCCCCTCGAAGGTCGCGGCGGCGATGAAGTTCGGGGACTACGGCACCGATGCCAGGCCGCTGGGCAAGCCGCTCACCGCGCGCCGCATCCTCAAGGTCAGCCGGGCGATCATGGAGGCCATGGAGCCCGCGGTCGGGACGGTCTCCCTGAAGCAGGCGCGAGGGCTTGTAGACAACGCCGTGTCCTGGATGAACGACCTCTCCCCCAAGATGTCGGGCATGAATAGATTCAATCCGCTGCGTCTCGACGACGTCGGGCGCGACAAGGCCGCCCGCCTGGTCGTAAAATACGGCGCGGGGCTGACAGCCGCAAACCTCGGCGTCCTGGCCGGATACGCGGCGGTCGCCATCGATGCCGCCAGGCTCCACTACTACGACGACGAGGGTGTGGACGAGATCGTCCGCCGGATCGCGCAGACGCTCAAGAACGTCCGCAACTTCAAGCCTGGCGACCCCCGGCTCTCCGAATTCGACGCCAAGATGACGAAATACTGGCAGGCCGTGCTCAGGGAACAGCTGGGTCCGACGCAAATGCCCAACTACAACGCGGACGGCATGTTCAACGCCTTCCGCGGCGACGCCGGGCGCAACGAATACAAGATTGGCGACGAAGTGTTCCCCAGCGGGCCCGAGAAGCGCGACCGCCTCACGCAGACGTTCAAGGACCGGATCCCCAATCTCCTTCACCGCAAGGCGCTGTCCGCGTTTCTGACCCAGATGACGGGCGGCGCCGCGGCCTGCCTTTCCGTCCGGGACCCCCTGCCGGCCACCCCCGGATTCAAGAGCCTCAAGATGACCTCGACGAAGGGGCACGACCTGTTCCTGACCGTGGACAAGAAGGACGCTTTCTTCCAGAACAGGAGTCTCCAGGGCAACGCGGATTCGACCTACGAATTGAAACTCAGCGACGACGGCACCAAGGCCACGATCACGGTCCGGTCACCCGCCAAACTGAGATTCATCATCGACGGGGCAATGGAATACAGCACGGTCCCCACTGGCATCTGCGAGCAGCAGGTGGAGTTCGACTTCAACCTTGCCGACCCTAACAGCGTCACGCTGACCGCCGTGCGCCACGGCCAGACCATCGTGCCGCCTTCGCCGCCGCAGGCGGCGCCCGACGAAGAAGGAATGCCCCGGATTGACGCCTAGCGCCCGCCCAATCCCTCTCGTCTCTCACCTTGCCAAACATCCAAGGCGCGACAACGCCAAACTTTCAAACTTCAAAACTTTTCAACCTTTCAACTTCCAAGGTGCTTGCGCCAAACCTCTAAATTGATAATTAAGCGATTTGTCACACTCCTGCTGTCTCTTTTCCTTGCAAGAGACGTCGTCTTTGCCGACACCGAAGTCGTGGACGGCATAGAGTGGACTTATACAATTTCAAATGGCGAGGCGACCCTAGGCGTGGGTTCAAATTATACAACCGCTGTCCCTTCTTCCACTTCTGGAGACATTGCGATTCCTTCCATTCTTGGCGGCAGACCCGTTACGCGCATCGGGAACTTTGCGTTCAATAACTGTTCCAGCCTCGCATCCGTAGAGATTCCCGAATCCGTGACGGCCATTTGTGAAGCAGCATTCTACCGATGTTTGAATCTGAAGTCCATGACAATTCCTGACTCCGTGACAAGTGTTGGGTATAAGGCTTTTTACGAATGCAAGTCCTTGAAGTCCCTCTCAATAGGGACTTCCGTGTCCAGCATTGGAGATAGGGCGTTTTACAACTGCTATGACCTTTCAGCAGTAATTATACCCGACACCATAGAAAGCATCGGGAACAATGTGTTTTCCGGATGCACCGGTCTCACTTCCATCACGATTCCTAACTCGGTGACGAACATCGGTGAGGGTGCGTTTTCCGATTGCATGAGCTTAACGTCTTTGACAATTCCGAACTCCGTGACAAGCATTGGGAAACATGCTTTCAGCGAGTGCTCGGGACTTACGACTCTGACTATCCCCAATTCCGTTACGATTATCGGGAACCTTGCGTTTGCCTACTGTTCAGAGTTTTTGAAACTATATCTTCCAGAATCGTTCCGTGGAGAAACTGATGGCATGGGCATTCCCCAACATTGCACAATCCATTTTTATGAAGGAGATTCGCCCTTGGAGCCAGAATTGCCATCTGAATCGCATTGGTCTTATGTCATTATTGGCAACGTGGCAAGAGTCACGGGCGCTGATCCCGTACCTGAAAGCCTGGTAATTCCTTCCATTCTCGACGGCTTCCCTGTGAAGAGCATTGGTGACAGCGCCTTCCGCCAGTGTAGCATGACATCGGTGACAATACCCAATTCTGTGACGAATATTGGGAAGTCTGCCTTTTACTACTGCGACACGCTCACATCCGTTGAGATCCCAAACTCAGTAAAGAAGGTGCAGGCTGATGCCTTCAGGCGATGCAGCCGCATTCAGTCTGTGAAGATCCCTGGTCACCTGAAAGCCCCCTCGGTATTTCCTGATTCCTCCGCGACGATAACAAATGCGGTGGTTACCGAAGGATCAACTAGCATGATGGACGAAATATTCTACAAGTGCCAGTCTCTTACGTCCATTACGATTCCAGACAGCGTGGAAACAATCGGGTCATTTACGATTTGCGGGTGCAGTAGCCTCGTTTCCCTGGAAATTCCAAACTCTGTGAAGAGCATTGGTGATGGGGCGTTCTTCAAAAGTACCGGGCTCACCTCCCTGGAGATTCCTCTCTCCGTAACGAACATCGGGGAAAGGGCGTTTAGCGGGTGTAGCAATTTGCAAACGCTCTATTTGCCCAAGCGGTTCAAGGGCAATACGGACAGCCTTTCCATCCCGGAAGGCTGTGCCGTAATCTTTGTCGGCGAAGACGGCTCCCTGCCAGAACTGGAAGGAAATGTAACGCCAGCTGCGGTGACCAACGCCATCGAACGCGCTGACTTCATCGACACGGCGGCGGTGATGGACGCCATTGGCGGCGATGCGGAGAAGTATGCCGCATTCAAGGAATGGGCGAACGCCGTGAAAGACAGCGACGGCAATCTTGCCGGCGAGGCCGCCGTGGTGGATTCCTCTTTCGCGGCCAAGTCCTATCTGTTTGGCGCAAGCGCCCTGATGACGAGGGAGATTGAGTCCGAGGATGTCCGCATCGCGTCTTTTGAGGCGGGAGGGGCGCCGCCCATGTCGAACGATGGCGGCGAAACCTCCTCTATCTGCTTTACGTTGGAAGTGGAAATCGACGGCGTGGACATTGGTGGCGGCGCGGTTGACGAAGACGTGCTGAAGGAAAATCTGACAAGGGTTCTGGGGATTGAGGGTTCTGCATCGCTCGTGCAAAATTCATTCTCTTCCGACAACATCGACATTACCTTCGGCACGCCCGTAGATGGTAAGGCTCGAATCTTTGTCACGCCCCCGCCTGATGCCGACAGCCCCTTCTTCATGCGGGTGAAGGTAAAGTAGGGCGGCTAGCGCCGCCTGGCCATTGCGCCTCTTCCTCCTCTCGCTTGACTTTTCCGAGGGAGTTTTATATCATATCTAGCAAGTGGAGTTGCTAAAATTTCTGATAAAAAGCAAGTGGAGTTGCTAAAATGGAGAGGGAAATAACAACTGAAGATGTTGGGGAGCTGATTGAGACTTCCAATCGGCAAATCCGTGATGAGAGCATGGATTTTCAGCGCTATCTCATGGACGAAATCGATTGGCGCGACAGGCTGATTTGCATAAAAGGGCCTCGCGGAACAGGCAAGACCACGCTGATGCGCCAGCATATCAAGGAGCATTTCGGCGAGGATTCTGGCTTGGCCCTGTATGTGAGCCTTGACGACCTGTGGTTCGCCCGACACGATTTGAAGGCATTGGTGTCGTATCTCCATGAGCACGGCTTCACGCATGTGTTCATTGACGAAGTTCATCATCTTGGCAGGGAGTGGTCGCTTGTCATAAAAAACATTTTCGACCAGTTCCGCAAGATGAACATTGTATATAGCGGCTCGTCCCTTCTCCAGATGGAAAAAGCGCAGGGCGACCTTTCGCGACGGCAGGCGACATACGCCCTCCGCGGCATGAGCTTCCGCGAATACCTCAAACTTGAAGGAGTGCTTGACTTCAGAGCGCTGCCCCTTGAGGAGATACTGTCCGACCATGTCCGCATAGCGGGGGAAATCGGAAAAACGCTGAAGGTGCTTCCGCTTTTCGAGCAATATCGCAGAAGCGGCTACTATCCTTTCTACCGTGAAAGCCACGCCAAGTTCCGCGAGCGCCTTGCCGACACGGTGAACAAGGTGCTGGAAGTTGACTACCCCGCAATAGACGATGTTTCGCAGGACACCATTCGCAAGACGCGAAAGATGCTGACTGTTCTTGCCCAAAACTGTCCGCAGACACCAAACATGAGCAGGCTCTACCGCGAGTTGGATACAGGCCGCGACCAGGGGCTGAAGATGCTGAAGGCCCTGCAGCGGGCAGGTCTGCTGGCCCTGGTGGACTCGAAGGGGCTGAAACTCACAGACCTATCAAAGCCAGAGAAGATTTATGTGGACAACACGAACCTGATGCATGCGCTGGTTCATCATGCTGACATTGGGGTTGAGCGGGAAACATGTTTCTTCAATCAGGTTGGAGTCGGCCATGCCGTTTCATACACAGGGGTGGGCGATTTTGTCGTTGATGGAAAATGGACATTCGAGATCGGTGGCAAGGGGAAGGGCTTTTCCCAAATCGCCGACATTCCGGACAGCTTTGTTGTGAACGATGACACTTCAGTAGGTTACGGAAACAAGATTCCGCTTTGGCTCTTCGGCTTCCTCTATTGACCTTGCCTCTAAACCTCCAAGGCGCGACAGCGCCAAACATCCAAGGCGCTTTAGCGCCTTGGATGTTTGAGCCATTCAGGCGGAGTTTTGAGTTTTGCCCCCCT
>JAEEGL010042900.1_pt1 | contig 19577 bp, 14 predicted proteins | sample 9134231 | NCBI WGS metagenome assembly JAEEGL01 (sample SAMN16246548, study PRJNA631951) | gut metagenome | biome: gut microbiome; feature: rumen; material: fiber-attached | host: Bos | place: Iran: Karaj | collected 2018-10 | reverse complement strand
CTTCGTTAGTGTGAATCATATACCATTTTGAGCAAAATTTTCTTTTTAAAGCGTCCCCGTTCTTCGGCTTTTACTAATCTTTCTTGCTCTAACTGTTCGACAGTATACCCCATTGCTTCAGTAGCCGCATAAACGACTTCAATCAAGTCAGCCAATTCTTCTATGTTGTGGCTACATAAGTACTCGTTCAATTCTTCTTCAAGTTTTTTGTCAACCGCTTTCAAATATTCGGTTTCAGACAAAATTTCAGTTTCACATTTTCTGCCAGATGATTCAATAATCTCAGGTATTCTATCTCTTACCAATTTATAATACTCTTTTTTACTCATGTGTCATTGCCCTATCCTTTTTAGGAATCCAAATTCTATTATAGCCATTTTGTTCTGCCCAATTATAAATCCTTATAAGACGATCCTTTTGATAATTTTCCAAATTGAGCTGTTTCTCAACAATAATCGTAGCATTTCTAGATACTAAATCACTAAGATATTTCCTATCTGCAAGCCTGTCGCGTTTATTATTATTACATGAAGGACATGCCAAAACTAAATTCCAAAGATTATCATCTTTTATGAAAGACCATGGAATAAAATGATCTACCTCAACATTACCAATAGAAATCCTTCTCCCACAGTAAAAGCATTTATTCTCGAACTCCTGAAAGAGAATATTCCTGTAATAACTCAGATTTGTACGTTTTGCGCTCTCATCGATCTTCCCCAGTAAATCCACACTACTATCGTTAATTCGTTCTAAGAATCTGGCCCATTCATAATAGTTTAATTTCTCAACAGCAAGCTTATGCTTGCAAAGGAACTCGTACATCTGCGGTTTTATTCTTATCCATTCTTCTTTTTTTGAAAATGAATAAAACAGTCTATTTGTGTCCTCAAACAATGCCCCTATGACATAGGTTTTACATTTTTGCTTTATTTTGTGCGTTATTTCTATCATCATTTGAGATGATAAGTTCTCGAATAAAATTCCTTCAGGTAAAGAATACCTTTGAAAAGCATCCTTCAAAATCTGTTCCAAATGAGTCTCTTTTTTGGATTGTTGCTTAAGCCTGTGCTTTAATATTAAATTCCAGTAAATCTCTGTAAACTTTGAAAAAAGCAAAACAAAAGATATTTACAAGTTTGAATCAGCATTATACAAATTATCTAAAATAGCTTTAAAAAAACCATATTTATAACTTGATACCATAGTCGTCTGCGAAGAAAAGAGAGTTGTAAACGACGCCCATAATTCATCTTCAGAAACATCATCTTCTCGATAATATCCTTCCTTCAAATCAAACCCAGCCACATTTACACCTCTCTATTTTATTATCTTTCGCTAAATGGACTTACCGACACAACTGTGGGTTGCGTTGCACCAAACACTCCAGCACTATTTGTCCGACTTCCGACTACAATACACTGACCTTTTTGCAAACCTTTTACTACCGATGTCCAATTAGTTTCACCTGTAGGATCTAACTGTTTGGCAATCTTAGGTACTTCTTCATCTGTAGGTTTAAAATATAGCTTAAATGCTGACTGGAGAAGTCTTACTACTTCATCTTCTTTCAGTATCCTCAATGATTGCGTAGCAAACCATGCAGACCAGCCAAACTTTCTTCCTTCGGTTAGAATAAATGCACTCGGTGAATTCTTCTTATGTGATAAGTTTTGCGCCTCATCTAGTACAACTACAAAAGGTTTGTCCTTACTTCCATTCTTTTTAGTATAGTACCATGCATCCCATAACATAAGTTCCGTGATAATAACCTGCATTTCTCGGCTGGTGATTCCAGTAAGCTGGAAAATGTTTATCGCGGCATCGTCCCCGTATAACACACTTTCCCAGTTAAAATCGTTTTCATTTTCAAATGAAATGGATTGGAAGAACGGATCAATCTTCGAAATAACGCTCTTAGTGACTTTATTCTCATCTTGAAGTTCTTCTAATTCACTTCTAAAATGACTCATATTCATGCCATCACCATATTTATTGATTCCATTCAATGCAGCCGTAAAAATAGCTGATGCTTGCTGGTCTCCAAAACTATATACATGTGAAAAGATATCAGATAATCTTGATGCCACGTCTGAAGGCTTTTCTTTCATCATCTTTCCGCCAATATCAATATCATGACGAATAAACGGATTGATGGGAACTCCTTCATAATAAAAGTATCGTTCTCTTATTTTATTACCGAGCTTATCTACAAACTCCTTTTCTAACTGGTCTTTTCTAAATCCTTCCGTATAGTCAAAAATAAATGCTGGAACATTGGCTTTAGACAACTCATATAGCATTGTTTGTATGCTGTATGTTTTTCCGTATCCCGACATACCCGTGATAAGCATGTGCCTATTTGCAAGATTCTTATTGCCGAATTCCCAGTATATTTTATTTTTTGAAACATCTTTTCCGATCAGTATTCTGACTTCATCTGTTTCTTTAGTTGTGCCATTATCAATAGCTGCAATAATTGTATTCTCAGCAGAATTAATAACGGCTTCCTGTTCAGTCGACTCTGCTGCGGTAGAATTAAGTTCTGCCAGCTCATTTGATAATTTATCAGAAACCCTATCTCCCTCGTCTCCATCATCCTCATATTCCTGTTCATCCTCAGGAACGCTTATATCATATTGCGTACCATCAATTCCCATAGAAATACCAGCTAATGTCTGTACATCAGCTGAAATTGCCGGATAATCGATAAGGTATCTGTACATATCCGCTATTGGAACAGATATTTCTATAACTCCATCAACACTATTATGCGTTTTAGATATAGAATTTAGTCCCTCTACAAAATAGAACGCATACCGATCGGTTGACTTATCAAGATTAAGCGTATAACAATCATTTAATAACGCCACCCGCACTTCAGAATCTGCAATTTCTCTATGATCTTCGGAATCAGTAAGTTTATACGATAACATTTTTTCCGCATTAGAAACTACATGTTGAACCATATAATTTCTGTATATTTTCTTGTCCATTTGATCCCCAGACTCAGTATCCGGATCAAGGAAAGAACTTCTTAACAGTTGAGCTGTATTGCAAACTTGACTATGGGCATCATTCTTTGTTTTTGCATCGCAATTCCCATGCTTAACTTCAACCGGGATATAGGTTATAGACACTTTTCCTGCATCGTTTTTAACGCCCGCAAAAAGCAAATCATCGGACGTAGCGCTCTGGGATTCAATTATTCCCCTGTTGATTAACACCTTTTTTGAAAAAACAACATTTGTCAGCGTTCCACCAATTGATCCGGTCACACGCAGAACCTCATCTAGTGCGACAGGAATCCATGTGTATTCAGGATATATTTGAGTGAAATATTCCCTACAAAAACCAATAGCTGATACAAGGCTTATTTTTTCTTCTATTTGCTTATTATTTATGAAATTCATAAGCCATTCGCCGCTATAGGCATTGAAGTTCTTAATGACACCCCTAACATCAATATCTTCAGATACATAAGGAAGTTTTTCTTGAAGGTATTCCTTGATCACGTTTATATATTGATCCGATTTCTGTGTTACAGTAATTGATGCATATCCTGCTGATGTTACATTTTTATCCGGATAATGTATTATTATTAAATCTTTATCGTCAGCATTATCTTGTTCGATAAAAAAGTCCAAATCAATTTTAGGTTCTACAAATACCACCCAATTTGATGCCTTGTATATTGCATCAAGCTTTTCAGATTTTGTATTTTGAACTCCTTGTGCTATGCTGATATCCCTACTTGCAGGACTTCCTTCTTTACATCGTGCTAATTCGTTAAAAGAATATGCCAATTGAATAAATGGTGATTTTTGAATCAAATCATCTGAATACTTTGCACCAAAACCATATTTATAAATTCCGCTTTCTTTATCTAATGAAGACGGCACATCCGTAATTATTCCGTTAAGCATGATACCAGATTTTGAATCAGATATAGTGTTGCTTAATACCGACTTTTTATCATTCTGTAAAGCACAAAAAGTTACATGCGCATACTTATAATCTCCTGAATCATATAAAGCATAGTACTTTACATGATCGGTATACCAATCGCAAAAATCTTCAACTTGATCAGTTTTTTTTGCGCCGAAATATTGTTGAGCTACAGAATATACATAAGCTCGTTCGGTCATTTTCTCGAAATCATTTTTACCGGTCTGTCTAAAATAATAGTTAATATCAAGATAAAAATCCTTTATTTCAATCCTTTTAGAGGCGAATAACTTAAATAAAGCTTTTATGATTTCCGCAGTATGCTGTATTCCAATAATATTAACAATAAAAGTCTTATTAGCTACATCTTCAAACAGATAGGCAAACTTAAGATAATAGTCTTCAATTTTCTGATAATAAGTATTTGAATCACCTTTTATAGATTGAGAAGCATCACAATAACACGACCACTGAATAGGGTAATCCCCCTTAATGGCTTGGTATACATTATCGTCTTTATTGACCAAGAAGGGTAATGCATTTCCAAACCCCAGTCCCTCATAAAGATAACTATCAAAATCAACCCACTTATTAACAGGATTACGCAATTCAGTTTGGTAAGCAACACTCATCGGGCTTAACGGGCTCAACCAAATTAATCCATCTGTATCTTCTACCATTCCCAACTCGAACAGTTGAAAAACTCTGCTGGTCAGCGGTTGCTTATCTTTAAAATCACCACTACCGACACCGACATATTTGAGAATTGTATCTATATACTTTTTATATAAATTCAATAAGTCGATATTGATTGTGCTAATCGATGGCGTAGTTCCTATCTTTTTGAAATAATCACATATTTCGTCATAGCAGGCAGCAACATCGTCCGGAACCACATTTTTATAATCTTTAACATATTTCAATCCTGTCGTTTCTATATGTCTGTATTTATTCTCTATGATGGTTTTTTCAAGTTCAAGCAAATCATAAACATTATATTTTTTTCCAGCTACATCAAAATCTTCAGTAGTATATTTTTCCGTCAGTTTATGTCTGTTAAATAACAAGCCATCTCTTATACAGAATGAATCATTGTTTAACATGCATTGGTTAAAAATCTGCCACAGTGACATTACTCTTAGTCGAGTCTCTTCAAATTTAACCGTTGCATCTAAAAGTGCGGAATTATCATCCATATTCAGTTTTACTGCATGTTCTCTGGCTACTTCATCTGCAGAGAATTTAAATGATATATCCGTTCTATTTGAGCTATTAACAGATATCGGTGTAAGATTAGAGCTGAACTCAATATCGATCTTAATTGGGTCACTTCCTTCACCAAGAGATACAACGTAATCCATTGCCGATAACTGATACAGATAATTTGAACTCTTTTTTGTAAATCCGATACACGCTCCCGCAAAAAAGCTTTGTGATATATCAATCACCGAAACAAGGACAGTAAACTTTCCCTCCTTTCCACCTTCAAAAACAACCGTGCCATTTTTCAAATAATTATCACTTGCAACAATTATCTTATGTGCCGTTCCCCTTGCATTAAGCTGTTCCACGATGAAATCATCAGACTTTGCTGTAGCTTTTTGAGTAAATTTTGCTACAACTCCAAATTTCTTTTCTCGCCTGAAATCCTTTGTCATTATCACAAATGAAGCAGTATTACTTCTGACAAAATCCAAATAGTACTCATGCTCCAGCTCATTGCCTTCAGAATCCAAAACTGCTAAGGGACATTCTAATTTGAACTTCTTCTGATTAACTTTTTTATACTTTTGAATATGTTCAAAACTTACTTTCTTATCCCATTCGTTCTCGTCTTCAGCATATGCTTTTTTTATTTCATCTACTATTTTACTTTCATATGAAAAAAGAACAGAATCAAGCTCTTGATCAGAAAGAGCCAACGAAACATCTCTGAATAATCGATAATTCTCCGCCAAAAGGCAATCCTTTTTACCCAGATCTGTCAAAGACATATTAAACATATGTAAGTCATGAAAATCATCCACGCCTAGCAGTCTGGATTCAATAATGCGAATAATCGGAGCGAATTCTAATAGTGAAGTGTCGCTTTGCGGCTTATTTGCTTTTATCTTATTCAATGCATAGAGAACGACTTTCTGTTGGTTCTCGCCTTGTATAATAGAAATCTGAGCCTTTAAATTCTCATAAACGTTAGAAATAGACAATGGCATTCCTTGTCTTTGAAAGTTTTCAGTTGTTTTAGATACACTCGCGATGTTTTGTACAGACAAATAAAACAGTATGCCGTCTTGCTGTTCGTCAACAAACTTATTACGAATACTATTCTTAAATGCATCTCCGAGCAATATCTCGTTTTCGTCACAATCTGGTACAAATACTATTTTTCTATCGATAGAACTACTATTTATTCTAATTTGTATCGCTTCATACTCCAACCCGCCTTCGTCATTGCAAAAACGAAAAGGCTCTTCCAACGTTATATCAAGGCTTGCGTCTCCACCTATACGTGCTAACAGATCCTTTTTCGTGTAATCAGTAGTTAAAATTTTCTGTAATTCTTTTTCAAACGATACTATATTTTCGAGACTGTCAAAGTACAAGACATAGCGGCTTGTAATCGCTTCAGCTTCACGAGAAAAATATTCAATAATGTTCCTAGCTATAAATCTCTGCAGCTGCTCGATATTATTGGATCCGTTTGACATATTGCGCCTCCTCACTATCACATTTACTGTCTATCAGATTTATTTCAACTAAATAATCAATAATATATTGTTTCGTTTTCCCGTCAAAATACAAATATCTGTGAGCAAATTCCTCGAAAAGATCACTTATCTGTATTCCTCGGTCTTTATTCATACGCGACGATGATCGTTGACAGACCTTAATCATTCTAATTAGGTCTTCGTTACTAATGATCATCATATGACCCAGTTGTCCCCAACTCTTTACAAAACGCATTTTTAAAATATGATTGTAGTTCCCCGCAACATAATCTGTTACATTCTGTCTATAAACTTTGCTATCCAATTGAAGCGAAACACAGTTATATAAATATTGTATTTTCCGCTTAAATCTTTCCTCTGCACTAAGTTCAACACCCGGAAGTGGTATTAGATTAAAATCAACATATACCCCCGGAGTCTCTGTATCATGCTTATATTCATTAGTATATTGATCAATAATATAATCCACTGCATCATCCATACTCATTCGGAGAGACACATCTGAGTTATATTTTGCGTATAATTCTGAATAAGTATCATACGAAGTCGCATTATCATGGCAATTAAGCATATTGAGTACAATCAAATGCTTGAAAATTTTACTAGTTTTTCTCTCAACCTTCTTCCAGCCTTGCACAACGCAATCTCGATCTTCTGACACAGGTTCTTTAGCTGCTTTAAAATATACGATATTTTCTGTACTCTTTCCTTCAAGGTCATTATCAAGTCTCAGCGAAACTTGACTTAAATAGACAAACAGATAATATGTCAACAACAGCTCCATATCTTCAGTAGCATCGTTTCGGCTACTTAATGCCTCTTGGAAATCTTTATTCATAATATTAAACAGATCCGACAGTTCAGCAGAAAAAATACGAGAATACTCTTTGTCCGGTTTTAATGATTTAAGAATCTGTAAACCTACATAAGAATTATTCACAATATTATCCAAAGGATTCATATCGCTATCAAAAATCCCAATGAACTTATCTTTAGTGACATCATCAAAGAAAACATCCACTACAAATTTACCAAAGTCTTTTGCATGACTGGCTTTCTGGTATCTTAGCAAAGAGATGCTGTCTCGATCTGCTGTATCATTCTTTTCAAAGTAAAAAGAATTAATAATATCACGAAAAACACCTTTTAATTCATCATTATCAAACGAAACTTGTTTAATTATCTCGCTTTTAAGGGTTTCCTCCAGATTATCTATTTTTTTATCTGTAAGCACTTCTCCCCTCAAGAAATGGATTGTGTCCGACAACAATTCCTTGCTTGTATAACCTTTGTATTGGTTTTTATCATCACTGTTGTTAGGACATACACTACTACATCCAGAGGCAACATTTTTAGCCCTGTTTCTAAAAGCGTTTCCTGCTATGAATTTCTTTTTAAAAATTTCTTTGTCAAAAATAAATTCACTCATTTTTATCCCTCGTCTTCAAATGTATAAGAACCAAATTCGTCTTCTGTTATTCTATATGTTTTTCCATCTTCATATCGTGAATACACATATATATCACTATCCGACTCCGCAAGTAACATTCTTACAAAAGAATCAAAATTAACGTTTTGTTTCTGGTCAGCGTTAGTAGGAATATATCCCGCTTTTATATTTTTCAACAAGTTAAACAATTCATAATCCACATCTAATTTTATATGGTTTGCAGGTTTATCTTTAAGCGAAAAATTGAATCGCAATACTGTTGCAAAATTCGGATACTCTTCTGTTTCGTTAATCTTTTGTATTGTTTTATCTACTTGGAATTGAATGTCAACGATTTTATATAGATAGTATCTATCCGTTCCATTTCCTAATATTACTGCATTTTTAATCGTATCCCCGTCTTTGGCTCCCAAGCGACCATTCCATATATAAACACAATCCTTGATTAAGCCAATAAGATCCTTACATTTTTGCTCATCGCCAATATTATAAGCATATAAATACTTAAGGAACTCCAAATATCTCTCATCATGCTGTCTATCTTTTGAATCAAGCAATCTAATATAATATTTGAAAAGTGTTCTCTTTATTCTTTTCTCTATAGCTTTATAATCTTTTGCATAATTTGTCTGACAGAAGGTTAAATCTTTTATTACTTGTTGCAGCTCGTTTTCATACTTGCTTGCCACTTCTTTAAGCCATTTATCAAAAGACGGTTTTAGATTTAAAGCTATTAGCTCTTTATCATATTTTCTGTCCTTGTTATTCAGTGCATCTTGCTCTGCAACGAATGTTAAAAGGCCCTCTCGTCCCTCAAATAACAAATTCAGCGAAAGGTTATCTATAAAATGAACCAGCCTATCTGTAGAACTTGCACTTATAAGGGCCTCTTCAAAAGTACTACCTACAACTATTTCATAAAAGAAATTATTAATCTCTCGTACGGATGGCGCTATATTATTTTTTATAATTGTCTCGCCCAAAATATCAATAATATAATTTCTATAATCTTCATCATGGATTAATCTCGTAAAGTTCCAATAGACAGGACAATTATTCCTTTGTAAACAGTTTTGACAGTGCACATTGTATGTGCTTCGAATCTCATTTTCCGAAACATCATCTATTATTTTATTTAATAAACCTTGTATGAATTGAAGATTTATTCCGTTAGGAGATATTTCATAACGGTGAAACGAAGTAAAATCTACATGTCCGATATAATAAATCCCGTTGTCCTGAATTTCATTCTTTTTCTTTTCAAATTTCCATGCCGGGATATTATCAAAAAGTCCTTGTTCATCGACATATTTCTTTAGTACAGAGAAATCTTCTGCATAATTCTTCAAAAAATCATTTAATATTCCCAAATTTATCGCAACTATTAGTCTAAAACTTTCTCCGTCGGTAATTCTACTATCAGATAGTGGGAGTAATTTTTCCTTTAGTTTCTCATTTGCCTTCATTCCCTTTTTATCCGCCGAAGTTGCATCAATATAAACATTAAAATCTTCGGTAATAACGCCATTCCCTTTAAGCCGAGCTATTAAGTGCGACTTGCCATCACCGGAATTTCCGCAAACAAGAACAAGAGACTTTTTATACCCTGCCGCTTTCTGAATCACGCCTGACAATCTCGAATCCATTTTGGATGTAGTGTGCATGTATTCATTAAACTTGGTAAACTCCTCATTAGCTACCGAACTGCTTGATGAGCTCTTCAGTTTTTCCATAACATTTAAAAATTCACACATAGATCAACCCTCAATTCTTTCATATTCTAAGCATGATAATTCTTCTAATTCCGTCCCATCATCTACCAATATACAGACTCCACAGTATGCTTTGTCCTGAACTGGTGTTGGAACAACCTTGCAGGCTATACCATTCTCATTGAGAATCTCTTCCGCCTTAAAAACATCACTTGTACTAAAAAACACAATATGCATTTGTTCACCTATTTCGTAATGTATCCAACAGAATTTCTATCTCGTCCTTATTATTTCTATATGACAAACTAACCCTTACTGCTCCAGTTTTAACTGTTCCTAGTGCTTCATGTGCTAAAATAGCACAATGAATTCCTCCACGAACACAAATTCCTTTACTATCTAACAACGCTACCACCTTGTCAGAAGATAAATCATTAACAGTAAAGCAACAAGTAGGTACGCGTTCATTTTCAGGATCATAAACTGTTATTCCATCAACTTCTTTCAGCTCCTGAAGCAGGAATGATATAAGCTCGTTTTCCTTACTTCTTATATATGTGGCATTAGATTGAATATAATCAATCCCCGCTTTTAAAGCCCATATTGCTGGCATATTTACTGTCCCCGCCTCATACCCTTCGGGAAAAACAGTCGGATTTGTATAGTTTTCACCGTGAATACCGGTCCCCCCTTGAATCAGTGGGGCAAATTGAATCATAGATTCACAACATAAACCACCAATACCTGGAACTCCATAAAGATCTTTATGGCCAGTAAAAGCAAGAAAATCAATGAAGGAATCCTTCATATCTATCTTAATCTTTCCGGCACCCTGAGATGAGTCAATAAAAGTTATTATTCCTTTTTCATGAAAGGCTTTCACCCATTCAGAGTTATAAATAATCCTTCCCGAAAGATTACTAGCCAAAGTCAAGGCCAACATTCGAGTATTCTTTTTTGCATATTTCCTAAATAGTGCCTCTGGGCTTAATTCAAGATCTTCTCGAGAAATAATAGAATAATCTATAATGCCTCTTTGTTTTAAGTCATGGAGTGGCCGCAATACCGCATTATGCTCATAACAAGATATAATTACATGATCATCTTTTTTCAGAAGTCCTCTAAACAACATATTAATAGCTTCTGTTGAATTTTTTGTAAAAATCACTCTTTCAGGATGCGTCATTCCAAAATACTTACCGATAGTAGTTCTTGATTGATACAACATCCTCGAAGCTTCAATCCCAGCAGAATAGCTACCTCTTCCCGGACTTATCCCTATTTCCCGCAAATAAAAGTTTAGAGCTTCTATAACCTCATTAGGTTTGAACCTTGTAGTTGCGGCATTATCAAAGTAAATCATTGATCACCTTTCTTCGATGCCAAAACATCGCACATAATACAACCATTATAGAATTTCGCAATACAATGTTTACAATGCTGGCATTTCTTCTCATCAATTGTGTATTTCCCATGAATAGTATCGATAGCCCCATGTGGACAAGTCGAATCGCAAGCCGAACATCGAATGCAAAACTGGTACTTCCGCATCTGGCACTTAATTCTATTCACAAGGTTTGTAATATCTATTCGTTCCTCTGGCAGAACTTTTATAACTGTTGTGCCATAAGTAATTATAAGTTCACATATCTTCCTATAATCGCCAGATTTATCTGTATCAAAGATTTGGACATAAGTAGCATCTTTCTTTTCTACTATTTTCAAATCACCTAACGGCTTAAACAGTTCCAATACATCTTTTTGGATCTTCTTTTCGATAATTATATTTCTAGCACGATCGGACAAGTTACAAGGTGTATCCGCAATAGAAACATTTTTAACACTCAGGCCGCTCGCTCCCCGGCGCGTTCTCCATCTTCCCTCCTCATAGTAATCATCGGGATCCGTTTTCCCGGTTCGTATAGCAAACTCATATACCATTTCTTTCCAGCGTTGCATGTCTTCGGGATGGTATATTTCAGTCAGCATCATAGACCAATCAGAATTGTTCGGGCAACACCAGCAGCCAACTCTTTTATAGCCATATTGATAGCAATCGTTTATCAAAAGGTTCTTCGCCAATATATAAAGCCACACATCATAATCAGTCCATTCTATTATTGGCATCGCATTGATTTGCGAGGATATCTTTGATGTTTCCTGAGTCCTTTCATACGCCGCTCTTGCGACAGATTCGCTATGTCTTATTCCAAGAAATGTCAAACTATTACCCGGCAAGTTTTCGTATTCCTTGTTCAGGTTACTAGTTTTAAATATCGTACAACACCATCGTTCATGCTGACTCGGAGGTCCAAACACCTTACAAAGTTTAAAGAAATCGTTGTCGGTTTCACTTGGAATCATTGGAACTCTAGGGTTTTCTTTTCTGAACTTATTAGTAACATAAGTATAGGTTTCCTTAAACTCAAGAGTAGTATCACCAAACATGTGAATGACAGCATTATCCTGTAATGCATCCATTACAAGTCTACTCACTACAGAAGAATCTTTACCTCCCGAAAAAGACACTGTTGGTATATAGTTCTCTTCTCTGTATTTGCTAAGTGTCTCAACAATATAATGCTCAGCTTCATACACTATATTATGTAAATATGTCTCATTTGCGCGAACCACAGAAAGATATGGGGTATAGTCTCGTTCGACCTCGATATTATTTCTTAACTCTTCAGCAATTTCCAAATGCTTCTTGGACTTATACCACTCCCGATAAGGGATTTTAACAATTTCTTCATCAATGAAGTATTTGCTTGATCCCAAATACCACAAGTTGCTATCTATATAATTGCATCCCATTATCTTTCCAAGTAGTTTTCTCTCCTGCCTAAAAACAGGATTGCAAACTGACCCCTCGGAAATCTTTTTTATTTTTCCATCGCAGGAGCAGCTATGCAAACCCTTATCAAATATAGGGCTCTTGCACTTCTTGCACCAATAAACCATAGGTTTTCACCTCTAACCAATTATTTCCTTCATAATCTCAGTTAATATAGAGATCTTTTCCTCATAGCTGATAGATTCTCCAAAATCCCCCAAAGTATTCTGCATTTTCTTCAGCATAGTTCTTCCAGTGGCAGACAAAGTTTCATTAGAAAACTGAGTTATTAGAGGTGCTCCATTTGCAGATTCTATAGTAATTTTCATTTCGCCCTGCTGTAAGCCCTCTCCTGGGTTGTATTCATTCAATTTGTTAACCGAATCCCTAAGCCCCTCTTCAAAATCATTTATCTTATTATCGGTCCAATACGACAGTTCAAATCCGGTTGTAGCCCGCGTCAATTCCAAAACGAAGCGTTTTTCATCCATTTCGACTGCTCGTGAAACCAGATCAAGAAGGTTATTGGTTGTATAATCAAACGCTTTTTGACTTTTCTCTTCCCATTCTTCATGGTACAGTCTCTGCAAATGCTGCATTAGATCATCAGAATCATCAATTTCAAAAACTTGTTTTACCACCCGTAAAACCCTAGCATAAAGTTTACTGCCAACAGATTCCAGCTCCTCTTTAATAATGCCTATCTGATGAACAAGTTCCGTCAAATCTTTGTTAATCTTCGGTAATACCTCGAAAAAGAATGCATTATAATCCTTATATGAAAAGTTCAGGATATTTCTATATTCTTTAGCCAATTCTGAAACGTATATTTCTGTTGTACGGGCACTTTTTGAAATGGATGCATAATGAGTGTTAATTGCTCTGAAAAGCTCCTCTAACCTATTAAGTCCATCTCCCTTTGGAAGATACTCAGAGAAAAGTTTCTCTAACCCTTCAATATATGCACTTTCTTCTTCATTCCAATTACATATGAACAATGTATAATTTTCAGGTTCAGACAGAGATTTTACAAGTTCTTCTTCGGTATAAGAATGCTCACTACCATGAAAATAAAGAGATACATTCTGATAATCCCGCAATGCATACGCTAACAAAACAGGAATGATACCGTCTCTTATACCATACGGCTCTGATTTAAGCATTTCATATAATTCAATTAACGGCAGCCGCTCACTACTTGCTTTCTTCAGTTTTTTCTGTATAGCGCTCATTACTGGTTTCCCAGACAGCGTATGCTTATCATCCGCATAATAATTTAAAGAATCTTCCGCAATTTGATTCTCTTTGCTCGTCTGATTATTATCAACAATTCCATTTTTAGAGAGTGTAGCTCTAAGAATATTATATTCTGGCGATAATACAGGACATCCTTCATATATATCTTCCTGACCCATAATACATTCTATAGCTTTTTTACGAGCCAGTCTTATTGCACCAGTCAAATTGTTTTTGTTAACAAGGTCATTATTAACCATTAACGTTTTAGAGAATGAACTGTCCATAATATCCGAAAGAACATTGGATAAATCTTTCTCGGAAGAAACAGATATAACACTGCCATCGTTCATCACAAATGTTCCGGGATCTTGCAGCGAACGCCATTTGCGAATCAATTCATTTACAATAGCTTCTTGCTCACTTAAATATAGTGTCAGTTCGTTTACAACTGTAGGGTCATCTTCCGCCAGCTCATCTTTTTTTGAGTAAAAATACTGTAAAGCTATATATCTTTTTACTTCTTCTTCAACTTCCTTAGATTTTCCGTTTACAACAAGGAGCATCCGTTTAGGCAAACCGCTCAAATGGGCGTACTCTTTTTCGTCAGCATGGTCATCAAGGACAAAAACAACTACCCCATCATAAAACTTAGGAAGGGCATTATAAAAACTCTTTTTGTTAAGCTCTCCTTTAGTTGCAAATGCCGGAACAAATACCCTGTTAATATAATAGGCTTCATTATACCGGTATGGATATAACACAAAATCAGCAAACTTCTCGTTCAAGATTCTTACTACCATTTCATCATTGATCCCCTGAAGCTGTTTGCCAATCATTTCTTCAAGGTCAAATATGCTACTATCAAAATAATCATAGTATCCATATTGACGCATAAATTTTATTATTTTCTTTTTTTCCAGCGCATCTATAGCATCGGATATAGCTTGTCGTTCCCCATCAATAACACAAAGCAAAGTATCTCTATCCGCTATCAACACATCAGTATCAGAAATAATGCTGATAGCGGCTATTGTTTTCAGTATCTTGGTCTGAAATCCCTTTTCATCTGATCCAAGCTTGTTGAGGGCATACTGTAATTTTTTATATACAGAATACGCCTCATCAGTTTTGAACGTTTTTATATTCAATTCAAAATAATCATAGATGGCATCGAGCCCAATAAAATGAAAGTCTTTTATATCATAGCTTTGAAGTTGGGTAAACAGAGCGTTTTCCTCATCTCCTGCCAAGTATGTAAAAAATGTACGCTCGTTTTGCGCAACTTTCTTTGACAATCTATCGAGCGCAAAAAGAGTAATCGGATGAAGAGGAAATCCATCTTCAAACGCAGACCCACCAGCCGTTTCCGGAGGTAGCATGAACCCTTTAAAGTCCCACGCCTGGCTATATAAATCATTTAATTGTTTTTCGAATTTTGCTTTAAAAGGATTCCAGTGTGTCTGATTTTTAGGGATTATATTCCCTATAAGTGACAAACACTGATCGTACTTAATATTAATCGATGTAGCTTTAAAACGCCCTTCAACTTTCTTCCATTCATCACTTATACTTTTTTTCATAGCGCTGGTATACAGCGACAATTGTTTGTGCGATACCAAAATTAAATGATTATCATAATCTGAATGATCACAATACTCAGCCAAGTCTTGAACTGTTTTAACTTTTAATATCTCACCATAATCTTCCACATAGCGACCAAACTCATCAAAAACAAGAACAATGCCTTTAAATCTATCTTTAATAGCTTCATTGGCGTAATTCATATTATCAATCAGATTACCTGTCGTACTATTAAAAGCAGCGCCATATGACATTCCCGAATATATTTTATTGAATAACTTTTCATATGAAGAGTCATAGGATGACAATCCGATAATTAGATCCTCAATAGACGTTCCTAGGTTTTGACAAACCTCCTCTAGCCTATTGGACGACTCTTCTCCTTCTTTCCACTTATTCACAAGAACGAGAGCCTCATCAAAGAATCCTTTAAACGAAACCTGAATGCCATTTCTATCAAGCTCTTTTTTTATTGAGAACGATATGCATTTCCCAAAATCATCATAATCCGAATAAACAGGAACAACTAAGTAAGGTCTACTTTCCTTAGTAAAGTCCCTAATATCATCGCCTAGCTCCTTATCATAATTAGATATGAGCTTTATAAAATTTTTAAACCCATCGCCATTTATATTAATGTGTCCTAAAACGGCACTCATTACCGTAAGAAGATGCGATTTACCGGTTCCATAAGATCCATAAAGTATTCTAGAATGAATATCCGAATTACCGCGTATTATTCCCCCAAGATATTCTCTAATAATCTCCGTGGTTGTAACATTAGGGATAAATCCTGCGATGCGCTCCTCATCTCGAAGATCAAAGCAAATATTCACAGAATACTTATATTGTTTCTTCTTCAATACCAGTTTTGTATAATCCATTTATATCTACCCCTTGTAATAATCATTTAAAAGATCATCATATTTAACATTGGCAAACTCTATAAATCTATTTCCAAAATTATTATTGAGTGTAAGAAGTCTTTTGTTTTCAGCTTCAAGAAGCATATCAATCAACTTGGAATATCTCATAGGAAAATACCTTCCGATTTGATTTTTCTCTTCCATAAGCTTATCGATACTAACCTGTCCACCATTGCTACTATCCGTTTTATTATCCATAGCAATAGCATATACAAGTATCAGAAGTGGAAGTTCCGCTTTAGTCAAATATGTCTTCTCAATTTTCTTTTCTTCGTTAATTTTCAGTAAGTGTAACGGAGCAAGCATAGGATAAGTATCCTCGTCCATCACAGTTTTAATATCAATTTTCTTTTCGCCAATATATGTGTTTTTAAAACAGTTAAATTCTTTTTCTACTGCTGCTTTTTTTATGGTCATCTCATTTACAGCTAAATAGTAATGTAACCCTTCAACAAATTCTTCTTTAGTAAATGATTGCCTGTCCATTTCGTTGAACGCCCAATACCACGCAGTCGCGTTTTCTTTATTCAACACAATATTTCTATGAAGAAGTAACAAACTGCCAATCTTTTGAAAATACCTATCATATTCTTCAATCAGATTAAACAAAGGTGTTTTCTTCTCAGCAATTCCGCCTTGAACCTTTTCTTCAACAGTTAAGCCTGCCGCATCAGCCCAATATCGTAAGGCTTTTATCATAACACGCCCCAAACCTATCTCGTCAACAGCCATCTGCTCATTAGCCGGAGAAAAAATCATCTCATCCTTCTCTACTGCCTGGATGATTTTTGTTCCCCAACCGCTTCTCAGATAGAAGCTTCCATGTTTATTAATTACCATCGATTTATGCCCTTTCTGTTATTACAATTCGAGTGATACATTTTTCAAAAATGCTGTAATTCAACTTTAATCAAAGTTGATTAATTCGCTCACATTACATTCAAAGTATACTGCGAGCTTTTCTAATACCTTATTTGACACTGGCTCCCCCTTGCCCATCTTAGCAACTGTGGCCGAACTAAGCCCAACCTTGTTGACTAAATCCTGCTTTTGCAAATTTTTATCAATCATTTTTTTCCATAAACCATTATACGAAACCGTCATGTTACAGTACCTTTCTCTATCCGCTAAAAAACAGGTCAATAATACCGAAAGATATTATAGCATAATGGATAATTGTAAACCATAAAATATTTAAAATAATAAAGATTTTCTTTATTCTCATCTTTGACGGTTTTATAAGATTAAGGTCAAATAAAAAAGTTACTTCCACTTCCAGATAAAAAAATAAGCTGTGACAGTTTTTTGAGCGCATTTTCAAGCGTTTCTCTTTCCAAATCCCGGAAAATGCGGTATTATATTTAAAGTTCCATATGGCCGATTGCATGGCAAACAGGCGACTAGATTTTTTGTCAAAAAATAAATTCCACTCGCCACGATCTGCCTTGAACGGTTTTCGTGGTCCTATCTGTGCAAAAATAATAGTGTTTTATTTAAGAAGTGTTGGCTTAAGGATTACCTGGTCTGGGGAGACTTTGCGGAGTCCTAATAAGTACAACACTTTCTTATTTATCCGATCTTTAGCTGCATCAAAGGGCGTTAGTCCGTTCAATCCATCGCGCGCCAGCGAGTTGATGTGGCATGCCATTAAGCGTACCTTCTCTTCCGTGAGATTATGCATGCTTTTGCCCTTGGGGATGATATAACGGATAAATTCATGATTCTTTTCCAACTTCCCTTTCTGGTTCGAGTGATGCGGATCACAGTAGAAAACGCGGGTACGCAGTTTATCGGCGTTGTCTCTTTCAAGAGACCATGGATCCTTAAACTCAGACCCGTTATCGGTAAGGATCACCGGGAAAGTCTTCCTGAACAATGTCGCTCCCAGCTGCTCGTATAGATAATCGAATACCTCTCGCACTGAGTTTTGCGTGCAGGAAGGAATTAAGAAGATCAGCATGAAATTAGAGCTTCGAAAGAGCATTGTCAGCAGGCATTTGCCGGATTCACGGCTACCTATAACCGTATCCAGCTCTACTACATCGTAGTCCGGATGTTCATCCATAAATGCCAGGAAATCCTTATAAGTACGGTTATTGCGATATTCGTATTGAATAGGGTTCGGGTTCAGCTTCTTCTTTCGAATTTTATAGCGGATGCGCCTCGGAAGATCTATATTTCTAACGCTGAACAAGGACATATCGACATAGTTATATATGGTCTGCCGTGAACATCCCAATTCGTCTTTATGCGTAGCAAATATATGGCTGAGTGGCTGTCCGTTCTTTATCAATGGGGAGATAATCCCGTCCAGCCTTTCTATCTCCTCGGGAGAAGCATTTATTCCACGCCTTGAAGCGGAAAGTGTCTCTTTATACCTGTTATTGGCCTTTTCGCCACTGTAAATACATTTGGAATAAGAGCAGCGGGTTATCAGTTGGCATCCGTTGCATACATATGGCGGGCTGCTCAATTTCAGGCAGGCCTGCGGTGAATACTTGCTACATAACGTTCCACAGTTGGTACTGTCGCAATCCTTGCAAAGAGAGCCACACTCAATATAGCACAGGCAGGTCACTTTGCAGGAAGGGTAGTATTTGCAGTCGTGTCCAACGAACCTGGCGGAATAGCCACTTTGCCACTCTACGTACCTTTTTACCTCTTTGGAGATCGTGGTTGGATCCTTGCACAGGAAGACAGCAATGTCCTTGAAACTATGCCGCATATACAGAGCCTGTTCGATATATATGCGGTCTGACAGGGTTAAATGGGATCTGTTCCCCGGTATCTCTTTACTCATTGTCCTCCTTCCGCACAGATAGATACCAGTACCACTATAACTTAGAATCTGTCAAAGAGTAACTTCCACCTTGTAGAATTTACTTTTATACAAAATGATTTAAAAAATATATTCTACCAATATATTCTACCTAGGTATCAGGTACTGAGTGAGCAATGACAGAGCAAAAAGCTGTTCGATACTTAGGTGTTTGTATCGGACAGCTTTTCGTTTATCCTTAGGGTACAGTCACAGAAAATGGAATCATTGTTTCATTGCATACAAACGAAAGGAGCAAAAATGTACGGAGCGATTTTAGGAGATATGATCGGGGCACCCTATGAATTTGACAGAGGTGATAAGACAAAGGACTTTATACT
>JAEEGL016577594.1_pt1 | contig 19578 bp, 18 predicted proteins | sample 9134231 | NCBI WGS metagenome assembly JAEEGL01 (sample SAMN16246548, study PRJNA631951) | gut metagenome | biome: gut microbiome; feature: rumen; material: fiber-attached | host: Bos | place: Iran: Karaj | collected 2018-10 | reverse complement strand
GGCAAGGAGTGGTATTACCTCTTCAACGACGGCGACGTGTTCCGCTCCGCGCGCGTTCCCGCCGCAGACCACGAGGTCAAGCTTTATGCATTGAACTCCGAGACCGGCGCATGGGAGGTCACGTCTTCGATAGAGCCCGGCGGCAGGTACGCCGTGGTGTCAAACGGCAAGGCGCTCCAGGCCGTCAGAAAGGGCAGGAGCCTTACCGCCCTTCCGCTCAACTTCGGCTCAGACGGGTCCATCACCGACACGCTTCCGGAGTCCGCTGTCTGGACGTTTACGCCAAACGGCGCGGGCTTCCAGCTCACCTCCGGTGGGCTTTACCTGCACCGCAGCGGCGGCGACGGTCTGCTGTTCTGGATACTCATCGCGGTGCTCGCGATAGCCGTTATTGTCGTCATACGCCTTATTGCCACCAATCGCCGCAGGCGGCGCAACCCCAAGCGCCGCGGGCGCTATAAGATCTATCGCATGTAAGGTTTTGTCGAGTTTTGCGGCTTTGCGCAGGTTCCCATTTCGGGGTTGCCAAAGCCGCTTTTGTGAATTATAATCGGTCTATGCAGTACGGAAAGCTTGCAGGATTATACGACCATTTCATGTCCGGCGTCGATTACGGCGCATGGGCTTCTTACGTTGCGGGCTTCCTTCCGGCCTCGGCGTTTATAGTCGAGTGCGCCTGCGGCACAGGCGAGGTCAGCCTGCGCCTTGCAAAAATGGGCTACAGCGTGACCGCCTCCGATATCTCCCAGGATATGCTTATGGAGGCCGCCGCAAAGCAGCGAAGGCAGGGCATTTCCGCAGCAAAGCTCCGTTTCGTGCAGATGGATATGCGTTCCGTCTCCGCGCATAAAAAGGCCGACGCGGTCGTCGCCTGCTGCGACGGAGTCAATTACCTCGCTTCGCTTGAGGACGTCGATCGGTTCTTCCGCGCGGCCCATGCGGCGCTTAAACCCGGCGGCAGGCTGCTCTTTGACGTTTCATCGCGATATAAGCTCCAAAGCGTGCTTTCAAACAACGCGTTCTGTGATAACGGCGCAGACGCCGCGTACCTCTGGCAGAACGAGTACGACCCCGAGTCCAAGCTTATCCGCATGGAGCTGTCGTTTTTCAAGCGCGAAGACGGCGGCCTTTACGAGCGTTTTGACGAGGTGCATATACAGCGCGCTCATTCCGTGCGCGAGCTCGGCAATAGGCTCGAAAAAGCGGGGTTCAAATACTCCGTTTACGCCTTCGGGGGTACGGAAGCCCCCGGCGAAACCTGTGAAAGGATACAATTTGTTGCTGAAAAATCATGAACGATAAGCTTATCCGCGGCCTCCTGATGGAAGGCAGCGTAAACATGACAATGATCTCCGGAAGGGAGCTCGTCGAAGCCGCAAGGCAGGCGCACGGGCTTTCCCACGTTATGACCGCCGCGCTCGGGCGTCTTTTGATGCAGACCGCCATGATGAGCGCACAGCTTAAAAGCAGGTCCGACAACATCACCGTCATATTCGACGGCGACGGTCCTGCCGGGCGGCTCGTTGCCGTGGGTCACGAAGGAGGCATAGTCAAGGGCTATGCGGACGATCCGTCCGTCGAGCTCCCGCTCAATGAAAGGGGCAAGCTCGACGTTTCCGGTGCGATCGGCAAAAACGGCGAGCTTCGCGTGATACGCGACCTCAACCTAAAGGAACCGTACGTTGGCAGGTGCCCCATAACCGACGGCGAGATTGCAAACGACTTCGCAAACTACTTTTTCACTTCCGAACAGCAGCCCTCGCTGGTATATCTCGGCGTGAGGGTAGACCCCGCGTCGGGCGCGGTGCGCGCAGCGTCGGGGCTTCTGCTTCAGCCGCTGCCATTCTGCCCGGAGCGTGATATCGCCGCGCTCGAGGCAAAGGCCGCCCAGATCCCCTTGCTTTCAAAAATGCTTGAGGAGGGGCTTAAGCCCGAGGACGCACTGATCGAGCTTCTCGGCGAGCTGCACCCCGAGTTCACCGAAAAAACCGAACCGCGCTTCGAATGCGATTGCTCAAGACAAAAGATAGAAGCCGCGCTCGTTTCTCTCGGCAGGGAGGAGCTTTCCGACATGATCGAGAAGGACGGCGGCGCTGAGCTCACCTGCAGGTTCTGCGGAAGCAGATATGTTTTCGATAAAGAGGAGCTGACGGCGCTCCTCGATTATGCTTCGTCCGGAGGGACAGAGGATGCCGACCGATAAAAGCAAGGGTAAAATGGGCAGGGTGCTCTCCTTTGAACGCGACAATTCGTTCTTCGTTCGAAGGGGTGACGCCAAGCGCGCCCAAAACGACCCTCTCAGCGCCATCGTCATGTATAACGAGGCGCTTGAGCGCGATCCCGACGACCTTGACGCGCGTCTTGCCGCCGCTCAGCTTTTAACGGATATGTCCCGCTTCAACGATTCGAACCGGCTTATGATCCCCTACATGCACCGTGACGAGGATTACAGGCGCGAGGCCTACTGTATCGCGGGCTTCAACCTGCTGGGCCTTGGCGAATCCGACGGTGCAAGGATGTGCTTCGACCGCTTTTTCGAATCCACCGACGAGGTCTCTCCGCGTACCGACGCTATACTTGACGCCCTTGATTATCTCGACGACGACGAGCCGGAGGACGAGTATCTGAAGGACGCCTCGGACGCATATCTTACAGGCTATCTTTCCTCCGCCGTTCGTGCGTTCGATTCGGGCAATTTCCAATTCTCCTCAAAGCTGCTTTCGAATCTTTTCGAAAAGTACCCCGACAATGCCGAAGTGAATTACAGGCTTGCGCTTTCGCTGCTTTGCGAAAAACGCTATGACGAGGCAAGGTCCTCCGCTCAAAAACTGCTCGATAAAGACCCTTTGCATGCCGGCGCGCTTTCGGTCGCTATGATCTCCGCAAACTCGGTGGGCAACGAGGTGGATTGCGCGCTGCTTTCAAAACGCCTCTGCAGCTGCGACACAAACGATATAGACGAGCTTTTCCGCATAAACGGCGCACTGATAGAGTGCGGCAGGTTTGAGCAGGCCGAGCCGTCTGCGCGTAAGCTCGTTAAGCTGCTGCCGTATTCTCAACAGTCCAATCACAGGCTTGCGATCTGCCTTATGAAGCAGGGTAAATACCAGAAGGCAGCAGAGCTCTACGATAAGCTTTTGAAGATCGACCGCTCAGATTTCGTAGCCAAGTTCTTTATGACCGGCTGCCTCGAGGCCTGCGATAAAGGCAGGTCCGATTTTCCCGAGGGGCACGTTATGATCCACTACCAGATCCCCTTCGGAGACATTATCGAAACGGTCCGCTCCATCATCGACAATAAGGATCTTCCTCCCGACCGCATCGCAGCAGAGTGGGAAAACGGGCGCGGCATACGCGACAAGATCCGCTGGGCGTATTCTCTCGGCGAGTTCAATATAACCTGCGCAATGACGGCGCTCCTGCGCGTCATCGGCGATGAAAGGGCGGAGCTGCTGCTGCGTGAGGTCATAGCCGATATAGATGTTTCCGACGCCGCCATAAACGAGGTTCTTGGCGCTCTTAAAGCCATCGGCGCCGCAGAGCCCTATTTCGCAATGGCGGGCGGCCGCCTGCTTGAAGGCCGCGTCAATATCGTTGACCTTGACAAGGAACGTATCCCCGCCAATTACCGAAGCATTTTTCCAAGGATAGTCAAGGCGGCGGAAGCGGTTTACAGCTCCGAGGTCATAAAAACCGCAGGGACCATTACAGAGCGTTTTCTCGTGGGTTCCGCAGGTGAATACAAGCATATTTCCAAAGAGCAGTCCGAAGCCCTGTCTGCTGCAATTGAGTTTATGGCCTGCGAAAAATGCGGCGCAATGGTCGCGGACGACCTTTGCGAAAGATACGGCGTTACCGAGCGCAGACTCGAAAACGCCATAAACCGCCTTGTCGGCGTCCTGATGCAGGCGGGCGAGAAGGCCGCCGATATAGAATCGGGGAATAGGGGGGACGTCGGTGATGAATAACGAAATGCGCTTTATAGCCACCTGCAAGCTCGGGCTGGAGTCCGTTGCTGCGGGCGAGCTTCGCGCGCTCGGGATCGAGGTCGAATCCGTTTCAGACGCGCGCATAGTTTTCCGCGGCGGATTTGACGCGATGGCGCGCGCCTGCCTGTGGCTCAGGACCGCCGAGCGCGTGCTTATGATAGTTGCCGAGTTTACCGCCCTCACGTTTGAGGAGCTTTACAGCGGCGTGCGTTCCGTCAGGTGGCGCGACTATATCGCCCGCGACAGCTTCATACACGTCAACGGCAAGTCCGCAAAAAGCAAGCTGTTTGCCGTGTCCGACTGTCAGCGGATCGCAAAAAAGGCGATAGTCGATTCGCTTTTTGAGTCGTACCGCACCTCATCCCTTCCCGAGACCGGACGCGAGATAATAGTTGAGGTCGGCTTGCTGCGCGACGAAGTCACCGTATGCCTCGATTGCTGCGGCGCCGGGCTTTCACGCCGCGGGTACAGAACGTGGAACGTGGCCGCTCCCATTGCCGAAACGCTGGGCGCAGCCATCGTCATGCTTGCCAAATACCGCGGTGACGTGCCGCTTATCGATCCTATGTGCGGCTCCGGCACGCTTCCCATTGAGGCCGCAATGATAGCTACGCATACCGCCCCGGGTCTCAACCGCCCGTTCGCAGCGGAAGGCTGGCATTTTATGGACGGCGACCCGTTTTCATCCGCCCGTGAGGAAGCGCGGGATTCGCGCATAGACGCCGAGCTTCAGATACTCGGCTCAGACATAGACCCGCACGCCATAGAGGTGTGCAGAAAGCATGCGGAAAAAGCCGGTGTTTCACCCAGCTTCAAGGTTCGTCCGCTTTCTGAATTCAAAGCCGAGTACGAGGGCGGTATAATCGTCTGCAACCCGCCCTACGGCGAACGCCTTCTTGAAAAGCGCGAGGCTGAATCGCTTTACAGGCAGATGCGCACGGCGTTCGACCCGCTCACACATTGGGATAAAAACATTATCACCTCACACCGCGATTTCGAGCGTATATACGGCAAAAAGGCAGACCGCCGCCGCAAGCTCACAAACGGCGGTATGGTCTGCACGCTTTACCGTTTCTTTGCCGAGGAAGGCTTTATAAAGCCTCAATGATCCTCTTGAGCTTTGCCCTCTGCTCCCCGCTGAGCAGGGGGCTTATCGCTTCTACGCCGCGCTTTATCGCCGCCGGGTCGTAGGTGCCTTCCGCTTTTCTGCTTTGCGTCAAGCCCGTGAGCTCGCGCATCAGCGCCTCCTCGTTCATACCCGAATACCGTTTTATAAGCTCCTCCGGCGCGGCGGCCGTGGTGTTTTCGTTCTTCGATCGTGTATCCAAACCGTTCTTAAAGCTTCTCATAAAACCCTCCGTTCAGTTATAATCTATGCTCCCGTCACTGCGTTTGTGCGCGGCGCATATAATAAACCGAAAGGGGGGATCTTATGCAAAGGCCTCAGCAGGGAAGGATGAACGACGATCCCCGTGAGCCGCCGCTCATGCTGCTTGCACGAAGGATCCGCGAGGAACAGGGCGCATCCTCCGTTCGCGAGTTTCTTACGGCCATGACTCCGTTTGCCGCTCCGGGAGAGCTCAGAAACGTCGCCGATTCTTTCGGCATACCGTTTACAAGCATAGAACCCGCTTCGCAAAGCCTTGGTCCCAAGCCGGAGCCTCCGAACAGAAAACCCGATCCGATGGGTCTTTTGACCCTTCTGATGCAGCTTCGCGGCGCAGGCGGAGCGGAATCCAATATGCCGCTTTCGCTATTGGGTGAGCTGATGCGAACAAAATAGGATATGGACAAACGCCCCGAAATATGGTAGATTATTGCCATGCTCAAAAAGGTGGTCAGTTTATGTCCGATAACGCAACGATAAAGTTCGCGCCCGTACTTGATGCGCTTGCCGCGCAGCATCCCGATGCAAAGCCGGAGCTTGTTTTTATGGATCCGTATCAGCTCCTTATTGCAACCGTGCTCTCGGCTCAGTGCACAGACAAGCAGGTCAACAAGGTCACGCCGGCGCTCTTCAATGCTTATCCCGACCCGGAGGCAATGGCAAAAGCAGAACCGGAGGACGTGGAGCCTTATATTCGCTCATGCGGCTTTTTCAGGACCAAGGCGCAGAATATCGTGCTTGCCTGCCGCAGGATACGCGACGAGTTCGGCGGCTCAGTTCCTTCCGACAGGGAGAGCCTCGAGTCCCTTCCGGGCGTCGGCAGAAAGACCGCGAACGTAGTGCTGTCCAACGCCTTCGGCGTCCCTGCGATCGCCGTCGACACGCACGTTTTCCGCGTTTCCAACAGGATCGGCCTTGCCCACGCCTCAACTGTGGAGGAGACCGAGCGTCAGCTTATGCAGAACATCCCGCGGGACAAGTGGTCGATCGCCCATCATTGGCTCATTTTCCACGGACGCAGGGTATGCAGGGCGCGCAATCCCCTCTGCTCCGAGTGCGGGGCGGCTGAGTATTGCGAGTATTATCTCGAAAGAGGTGACAAATGAACTTCGTAGATAAAATACATATCTTCATCAAGGCGGGCGACGGCGGCGACGGCTGCTCGAGCTTTCACCGCGAAAAATACGTTAACAGGGGAGGCCCCGACGGCGGCGACGGCGGTATCGGCGGAAGCGTTTGGTTCGTTGCCGACGATAACGTAAATACTCTTCTCGAGTTTCGCTTTACAAAGCATTTCCGTGCGGGTCGCGGAGAAAACGGCAGGGCCAAAATGCAGACGGGCAAGAACGGTCAGGATATCCGTATCGGCGTTCCCGTCGGCACCCGCGTGCGCGACGTGGAGTCCGGCAAGATAATCGCAGACGTAAGCGCTTCCGGATATGAAAAATGCGTGCTTAAGGGCGGAAGGGGCGGTAAGGGCAACGCAAGGTTCGCGACGCCCACCAAGCAGGCCCCCAAATACGCTTCTCCCGGGCAGAAGCTGCGCGAATACGAGGTGGAGCTTGAGCTTCTGACCGTTGCCGACGTGGGCCTTATCGGGCTTCCGAACGTTGGCAAATCCACCATCCTTTCCGTCGTTTCCGGCGCAAGGCCCAAGATCGCCAACTATCATTTCACAACGCTCACGCCAAACCTCGGCGTCGTAAAACGCTATGACGATACTTTCGTGCTTGCGGACATTCCCGGGCTTATCGAAGGCGCGTCGGAAGGAGCCGGCCTCGGAAGAAGCTTTCTCAGGCATATCGAGCGGACCCGCATGCTCGTTCACGTTCTCGATATCTCGGGTTCCGAGGACAGGGATCCCATCGAGGATTATTACACCATTCGTTCCGAGCTTTACGATTACAGTCCCGCGCTTCACGCTCTGCCGCAGTTTATCGCCGCCAACAAGATGGACATTCCCGGCGCCGAGGAGAACCTTGAACGCTTGAAGGCCGAGCTTGCCGACGAGGACATACCCATATTCCCGATGAGCGCGTCGGGCAACACAGGCCTCGAGCCGCTTCTTGACGCGATCGTATTAAAGCTTCGCAGTCTGCCTAAGACCCGCGTTTTCGAGGAAGAGGACTTGAACCAGGAGCCGCAGTATGAAACAGGCTTCGAGATAACGGAGGAGGACGGCGTTTTCACTGTGACCGGCGGCACCGTTGACTTCATACTCGACACCACCAATTCCGAGGACGAGGTATCCATGCGCCGCTTCCAGCAGCTCCTTTCCAAAGAAGGCATAATAGACGCTCTGCGTGAAAAGGGCGCCGTTGAGGGCTCTACCATCCGTCTCGGCGAATGGGAGTTTGATTTCGTCGAATAACCGCTTTGCCTACGCCCTGCGCTTCAGCCATTCGCCCATCGAAAACGCGCTTCCCAAACCAAGCGCAAGCGCGGCGAAGATACGGTAGGTCAGCTGATAGCGTACTGCAAACGACAGCGCGTAAAGCGTCGCTCCCAACAATATAAACTTAAAGGCTCGTTCGCGCAGTATCTGAGTCAGACTGCCCGGGCGCAGCCTTTTCTGCTTCTGAAACAGCGCAGCCGCGGCGCGGTCGATCTCATCTTCCGTGACGGATACCGATCCCTCGGCGCGCTCGTTTATCACGTCAAAGGGCAAAACGGGTTCGCTCATCCCGATCAGCTTTATCAGCTTCTTTGCCTCCGCCGTAGGCTCGGCAAAAGTCACTATCCTGGCGTCCGCACCCCCTTTTCGATAAGCGTCTAACACGTCGTCGCCCGTCAGCTTCTCGGCTTTCGGCACGAAGCAAGCCCCGTGAACCCCTGACAAAGCCCGCTCCGCAGACTTCGGGTTTTCAAGCAGCTTCAGCTTTATCAGCGTTTTTCGAAGCTCCTCCCGGATATTATCGACCCTTTTTTCCCGTTCCGTTCGGGTGATAATCGCGGCGGTCAATGAGCATATCCCAAGGCAAGTCAACGTCACGAATACAGCCGCCGTGCGGTTTGCAAAATGCGGACGCACAGCAAAGTACAGCGCGCCACCCGCGATCAGCGCAAAAGCAAGCGCGTCGAGAACAGAGGCAAAGCGCGTTTTTCCTCCCCGGGCACGGTTCATGATAAGGCGTTCTGCCGTTTTATGCATACTCAAAGCATTGTTTTTTGATTCCATGATGTTTTTCTGCCCTAATTTCTCGTTTGCTATTCACAAAGAGGGGATTTTAATGTATAATAAAGGTATGAAGATAGGCATATTCGGCGGCAGCTTTGACCCGGTTCATCTGGGACATATCGCGGCGGCTCGTTCCGTCAAACAGGAGCTTGGCTTGGACAAGCTCTTTATGGTCGTTGCCGCCGACGCTCCGCATAAGCACGGGGCGCGCCTTCCCGGCAACGTAAGGCTTCGTTTGTTGGAGGCCTCGCTTGAAGGCGAGGAGGGTATCATGGCCTCCGATGCAGAGCTCAAGCGCGGCGGCAAGAGCTATACTCTCGATACCGTTTCGGCTTTTGCCAAGCAGTACCGCGGCGCTGAGCTGTACTTCATCGTAGGCGGCGATATGCTCGAAAGCTTTCCCACCTGGCGTGAGCCGAAGGGTATCCTCGAAAAGGCCGCGCTCGTTGCGGTGTCCCGTCCCGACGCCGTGCGCGACATGCGCGGGATAGCCGATTCCATAATGGAGCGTTTCGGCGGCAGCGTTATTGTTTCAAGCTTTACCGGGCCGGATATCTCCTCTACCGAGGTGCGCAGGCGTATGCTCGAGGCGGAGCCCGTGCGCGGCCTCGTTACGCGCTCGTGCGAGGAGTATATGTACAAAAACGCCGTCTATATGCCGGAGGAGCTTCGCCGCATCCGTCAAAAGCTCAGGCAAAGGCTCAAACGCAAGCGACTCGACCATACCATGATGACCGTGCTCGAGGCAGTGCGTCTTGCCTGGGCATACGGTGTTGATACGCAGAAGGCCAGGCTGGCGGCGCTGCTCCACGACTGCATCAAGCTGCCGAATAAGGAGATAATAGAATTCTGTGACGGAAAGGGCTTTGAGCTTACTCCCGCCGAGCGCGATAACCCGTACCTGATCCATGCTCGCGTCGGTGCGCTGCTCGCCCGTGATGAGTTCGGCGTCACAGATGATGAAGTCCTGTCCGCTATCCGCCTGCATACGCTTGGCCGTGTCGGCATGACGCCGTTGGATATGGTCGTATACGTTGCCGACAAGATAGAGCCCTCGCGTGAATACGACGGCCTTGACGAGATAAGATCCGCCGCTTACCGAAACCTTGCGCTCGCCATGCTGATGGTCATGCGTCACTCGGCGGAGTACACGCTCAAAAGCGGGCGTTCCTTAAACCCCGCCACGGGCGAGGTGATGCGATGGCTGGAGGAAGAGTCCTCTTCGCCGCGTTACTCCGTTAAAAACTCAATCCAACCTTAAGAAAGGATAAACCCATGGATACCGAATTCTTCCCCAACGAGATCGAGCTTCGCATCAAGGCAGAGGAGAGGGCCAACGTATTAAGGCTTCTCCGCATCCTTGACGACAAAAAGGCCGGCGATATCATCGCCATAGACGTTGCCGACAAGACCATCGTTGCCGATTGGTTCGTCATCTGCAGCGGCGCTTCTGTGCTGCAGGTCAAGGCGATCTGCGACGAGGTGCTTGACAGGTACGAGGAGATCGGTCTGACCCTCCGCCGCAAGGAGGGCTATACCGAGGGCCGCTGGATAGTGCTCGACTTCGGCTATGTGCTGCTGCACATATTCTATCCCGAGGAGAGGGAGTACTACAACATCGAAAGGCTTTGGACCGACGGCGCTGCCGAGGTCATAAAATATCCGCTCGATTGAGATGGCATACAGCGCGTTATACCGCAAATTCCGCCCGGAACGCTTCGGGCAGATAATAGGGCAGCCACATATCACGTCCATACTTCTTAATCAGATAAGAAGCGGGCGTGTTGCCCATGCCTATTTGTTTTCGGGCAGCCGCGGCACGGGCAAGACGAGTACCGCAAGGATACTTGCAAAGGCCGTAAACTGCCTCGATCCGCAGGACGGAGAGCCGTGCGGCAAATGCAGCGCCTGCCTTTCTAAGGACAGCGTCGATATCATCGAGATGGACGCCGCGTCCAATTCCCGCGTGGAGGAGATGCGCGCCCTTATCGAGCGTGCGGAGTTCGCTCCGCTCGAGCTCAAGACCAAGGTCTACATAATCGACGAAGCGCACATGCTCACCAAAAACGCATCCAACGCGCTGCTGAAAACGCTGGAGGAGCCTCCCGCTCACGTCGTATTCATACTCGCAACTACCGAGCCGCAAATGCTTCCCGCTACTATAGTCTCGCGCTGTCAAAGGTTTGAATTTCACAGGCTCAGGGTCTCCGACATGGTAAAGTCCCTTAAAGCCTCGCTTGCACTGATAGACGCGCATATAGACGACGGCGGTCTTATCGCCATAGCCCGCGCCGCCGAGGGAGGCATGCGCGATTGCCTGAGCATTGCAGACCAGTGCCTTTCGTTCTGCGGAGGCACTGTTACCGAAAGCGACGTTATGAGTGTGCTCGGCAGCGTCAATTTCGAGTTCCTGTCACGCCTTGCCGACGCGGTGATCGACTCCGACGAGGGCGCGATAATGCGGCTCGTTGCACAGGTCGTCTCCTCCGGGCGCGACCTCGGCGTTTTCGCACAGGACGCCGCCGCTCATTTCAGGGCGCTGCTTTTGACCAAGATATGCGGCGATTGCCGCGATCTTCTTGACTGCACGGATGAGATGATGGCCGACTACGCGGCACAGGCCAAGCGCATCCCCAAGGAAAGGGCCGAGAGAGCAGTGGAGGAGCTCGTGCGTCTTCAGCTCGACTTAAAGCTCGTTTCCACTCCGCGTACGCTCGTTGAAAGCACGCTGCTTCGCATATGCCGTCCCGAAGGTGCGGACAGCCTCATAGACCTTTCAGACCGCATAAACGTGCTGGAGCACAGTATGTCCGCGGTTGCCGAAAAGGCGGTAAAAGCCGCAAGGGAGCAGGCCGCGTCATTGCCCGCACGGCATGCGGAAGAAACAAAGCAAAGCGCTTCCGCAGAGCAGGCCGAGGAGCCGTCGGGGGATGAGGCGTCAGCCGATATTCCCATCGTAGAAATACCGGAGGCCACCCCGGATGCCGACGAGCTCTTCCGTAAGCTGCTCGAGGCCGTTGAGTCCATCGATCCCACCATGCCGACCATACTGCAGTTTTCTTCCGGTCATTGGCTTGAAGGGAACGTGCTTCACATAACCTTTGCCAAGGACAGCAATTTTCAATGCCAATACGTGCAGGAGCCGCTGTCGAAAGAGACCATAAAAACCGCCGCCCGCGAATCGATAGCGCCATATACCGCCGTTGCGGAGGTCGTCGCGGGCGCTGTCAGAAAAAAACGGGTCACCGAGCTTCTCGGCGTGCCCATCAGAGATGAATGAAGGAAAGGAACATGACTATGCAAAACATTAGAGCACCCAAGGGCACAAAGGACGTTCTCCCGTCCGAGAGCCACAAGTGGCACTACATCGAATCCGTCATGCGCGACACCTGCGCGCTTTACGGCGCGCGTGAGCTGCGCACCCCCATAATAGAGCATACCGAGCTTTTCCTTCGCGGCGTCGGCGATACCACCGATATAGTACAGAAGGAGATGTACACCTTCGAGGATAAGGGCGGCAGGTCCATCACCTTAAAGCCCGAGGGCACCGCCGGCATGGCAAGGGCCTTCCTTGAAAACAACCTTTACGGCGACACTCAGCCCACCAAGCTCTATTACCTCAATTCGCCCACCTTCCGCTATGAAAAACCGCAGGCGGGCAGGCTGCGTGAGCATCATCAGTTCGGTATCGAGACCGTGGGTGCGTACGGCCCCGAAACGGACGCCGAGGTCATAACCCTTGCGCTTTCAATTTTCGAAAAGCTCGGGGTTCAGGACCTTCTCCTGCACATAAACTCCATCGGTTGCCCGGAGTGCCGCAAGGAGTACAACGCCGCCCTGCGCGAGTATCTTAAAGGATATCTCCCCCAAATGTGCGATACCTGCAAGGGCCGCTTTGAAAAGAACCCTATGAGGATCATCGACTGCAAGGAGCCCGGCTGCAAGCAGATAGTCAAGGGAGCGCCCCGCACGATAGACTATCTCTGTGATGACTGCCGCAATCATTTCGAGGGCGTAAAGGCGTATCTTGACGCCGCCGGAGCCGAGTACGTCATAGACCCCGACATAGTTCGCGGGCTCGACTACTATACCGGCACCGTGTTCGAGGTAATATCCAACCGTATCGGCGCTCAGGGCGCCGTGTGCGCGGGCGGCCGTTATAACGGCCTCATCGAGGAGCTCGGCGGGCAGTCCATACCTGCCGTGGGCTTCGGCATGGGCATGGAGCGTCTGCTTGCCGTGATGGAGGTAAACGGGGTCAAATTCCCCGAGCCCGAAGGTCCCACGGTGTACTTTGCCGCGATGGGAGACGGGCCTCGTGTCAAGGCATTCGAGCTTGCTAAAAAGCTGCGCGACCGCGGCGTCTCCGCCGAGTTCGACCACATGGACAGGAGCTTCAAGGCTCAGTTCAAATATGCAAATAAAATTGGCGCCAAGTACACCGTCGCCCTTGGCGACGAGGAGCTTGAGCGCGGTATGGTCAAGGCCAAGTGCATGGCCGACGGCCTCGAAAAGGAGCTTGCGATAGACTCGCTCGTAGATTATTTCGCCGAATGACGGCATTAAAAAAGGGCTGCGCCGCAGCCCTTTTTTTGGTCTCACTTATTTCTTGACTTCCTTGAGCCATGCGTCGATCTCGGCAATATCCTTGTCCTTGAGGTTGCCGTTGGCATAGAAAGCCTTGAGCAGATCGCAGATGGAAGCGCCGGGTTCGCCGTTGAACAGATGACCCTTGGTCAGCGCAAGATACTCGGCGCGGGTCACGCAGGGAACATACTCAAAGCTGCGAACACGCTTACCGACCATCTCGATGAAACCCTTCATGTGGAGACGGTTAACGAAGGTCTGTACGGTCTGGTAGGTCCACTTGGCTTCGCCGATGGCGTGCCAAACATCCTTGATGGTAGTGGGCTTGCCCGCTTCCCAAATCTTGATCATGACTTCCAGCTCGGCAGCAGATACGTCTTTAATGATCATTGTATTTAAACCCCTTTCCTTTGGTTTACTAAATTATAATACACAAAATTCAATTGTCAAGGCCGTTAATATAGCAATTTTGCGGTTTTTGTCAGTTTTTTATGGAATTGACAGATTTGTGAGGAAAGATCGATAGATAAGTCCGGCTTTTATACAGGCTCTTTTTATCGCGGACGACAGCATCCTCTCGTCCTCACAACCGATTGTTTCGCTTATTGCCTCACCGTACCCACTCAGGCATTCCTCCGCAAATCCCATTATACCGCTTCCGTCCGGCGCCGATCGCAGCGCATCGTGCAAGTCTGCGCGGAGTGCGTTAAGCTTTGATAACAGTCTCTCTTTATCATGCCCGTTTTTATCGTAATCTATCGCCGCTTCGTTCAATTCTGACGGCGTCACCGTACACAGCTCAAACAGCGCTTCAATTTTGTCGCTCGATTCCTCCGAGCTTGTCACGTCAAGGCTTACGCCGTTTGCCGAAAGCGTAAACATCAAGCTCTCCCGTCCCTGTGCATTAAGCTGATCCACTACAGACTCCGCCGAGGCCTCGTCGCCGTACACCGCTGCAAGCAGACGGTAGCTCCCGTTATCGTCGTAAACATACCCCGCCGCGCCTAAAGCGCGCATTTCTTCCGCGTCGCGCTCGCACTCATCAAGGCTTTCGTAAAAGCCGAGCTGTACGGCGTAAAACCCAAGTGCCGGAAGGTCTATGCGCTTGGTAATTCCCGTGGGCGAAGGAGCGGGGGATGGGGTCTGCAAAAAGACGGTTGCAGGCGGAGCTTCACTTGTTTTTGCGGCACAGCCGGAAATAAGCGACCTTGTGAGCCTTGCTTTAAGCTCCGGTATCGCCCCGCTTCCCGCTATTATCTTTGCCGCCGCCGCAAAAACTATCAGCAGTATCAACACCCCGAACGCCCCGGGGCCTCCGGCTTTACGCCGTCTTCTTCGTCTGTATTCCATACTTCCTCCTTATCGTATCGCTGATTACTATGCGTTAGGTCTCAGGGGTATTCTCAAATCTCGGCGTTAATTCTGCCGAAGGCAAAATATACCCGTGTTTTCAGCTGAGCTTTCTTTTGCGCTTCTTGACTTTACACGGTTTCGGGGTATAATGTAAATTGATTTTATCCCAATATAAATACGGAAAGGATGTATAAATATGGCAATCATGATCGACGGTAAGTCGCTTACCCTTTCTCAGGTCGAGGCGGTAGCCCGCGGGTATGAAAAGGTGCAGCTCACCGATGAAGCAAAGGACGCCGTTAACAAGGCCAGGGCATATGTTGAGAAAAAGCTCGATGAGGGCGCAGTCATTTACGGACTCACCACGGGCTTCGGCAAGTTCTCCGACACGTTCATCCCCGCGGATGAGACGGCAGAGCTTCAGCGCAACCTTATCATCTCCCATTCCTGCGGCATGGGCGAGCCCCTTCCCACCGAGGCCGTCAGGGCGGCAATGCTTTTAAGGTGCAACGCGCTCTCACGCGGACACAGCGGCATAAGGCTTTCCACCATCGAGACCCTGCTCAATATGCTCAATTCCGGCGTTCATCCCATCATCCCCGAAAAGGGTTCGCTCGGCGCCAGCGGCGACCTTGCTCCCCTTTCTCACATGGTGCTCGTTATGCTGGGCGAGGGTGAGGCGGAGTTCAAGGGCATTCGCATGTCCGGACGCGAGGCTATGGAGCAGGCCGGCATCCCCGTGATAGAGCTTGCCGCAAAGGAGGGCCTTGCTCTTATCAACGGCACCCAGATCATGACCGCCGTAGGTTCGCTTGCCGTCATTGACGCGCTCGATCTTTTGAAGACGGCAGACGTCGCCGCAGCGCTCACCGCCGAGGCGCAGTTCGGCATCAAGGCCGCGTTCGACCATAAGGTGCACGACCTTCGCGGCCATCAGGGCCAGAAGGATACCGCCGAAAACCTGCTCAGGCTGCTCGAGGGCTCCGGCCTTGCCAAGAGGACTCAGCCCAACAAGGTCCAGGACGCTTACGTTATAAGATGCCTTCCTCAGATACACGGCGCAAGCCGCGACGCCATCCGCTACGTTGCGGAGGCCGTCACCCGTGAGATCAACGCCGTTACCGACAATCCCATCATATTCCCCGATGAGGACGAGGTCATCTCAGGCGGCAACTTCCACGGTCAGCCCATGGCGCTTGCCTTCGACTTCCTCGGTATTGCCGTGTCCGAGCTTGCCAACGTTTCCGAGCGCAGGACCGAGCGTATGGTAAATCCCGCGCTCTCCTACGGTCTTCCCGCGTTCCTCGCCAAGCACGGCGGCGTCAACTCCGGCTTTATGATCGCCCAGTATTCGGCGGCCTCCATGGTTTCCGAAAACAAGGTCTATGCCCATCCCGCCTCCGTTGACTCCATCCCTTCCTCCGCAAATCAGGAGGATCACGTTTCCATGGGCACTACCGCCGCGCGTAAAGCCCGCATGATACTGGATAACGCGCAGAAGGTCCTTGCTATCGAGCTCGTTACCGCGCATCAGGCGCTGTGGCTCAGGCGCGAGGCCGGCGAGGGCGAAATGGCTCCCGCGACAAAGGCTGTTTACGACCTTATCGATTCTCACGTTCCCGCTAATGAGTACGACGTTGTGATGTACCCCAATCTCAAAGCGGCTGACGAGCTTATCAAGGCTCATGCCGTCGCGCCCGCAGCCGAAGCCGTCTGCGGTCCCCTTAAATGATTTTTCGCGGGCGGAGCATATCCCGCCCGCTTTAATGCACAGAAAGGAAAATGCTATGGATAACACCACTATTTCCGGAGCCATGACCGTAAAGCTCGACGCAGTCCTTCCCGAGTATCCTAAATTCGAAGAAGGCAAGCGCCGCGCTCCCGACAGGGGCTTCCGTCTGACGCCGGCTCAAACCAAGCTTGCCCTGCGAAACGCTCTGCGTTACGTGCCCGAGGAGCTTCATGAAAAGCTCGCGCCCGAGTTCCTTGAAGAGCTCAGGACCCGCGGCCGCATCTATGCATACCGTTACCGTCCCGAAGGCCGCATCTGGGGCAAGCCCATCGACGAGTATAAGGGTAACTGCATCGAAGGCAAGGCGTTCCAGGTAATGATCGACAACAACCTCGATTTTGAGATCGCGCTTTATCCCTATGAGCTCGTCACCTACGGCGAGACCGGTCAGACCTGCCAGAACTGGCTGCAGTACCGACTCATAAAGAAGTATCTGGAGCAGCTCACCGATCACCAGACCCTCGTTTTGGAGAGCGGTCATCCCGTCGGTCTGTTCCCCTCCAAGCCCGAGGCCCCCCGCGTGATCCTCACCAACTCCATGATGGTCGGCATGTTCGACAATCTTGAGGATTGGGAGATAGCGGAGGAGATGGGTGTTGCCAACTACGGTCAGATGACCGCCGGCGGTTGGATGTACATCGGCCCGCAGGGCATAGTCCACGGCACTTTCAATACCATTCTGGGCGCCGGACGCAAATATCTCGGCATCCCGGAGAGCGGCGATCTTTCGGGCGTTGTGTTCGTATCCTCCGGCCTCGGCGGAATGAGCGGCGCTCAGCCCAAGGCAGCCAATATCGCCAACGCCGTCGGCATTTTCGCAGAAGTCGACCGCAGCCGCATCGAGACCCGTCTGAACCAGGGCTGGGTCAACGTTATCTCCGACGACCTTGACGAGGTCTTCGCGCTTGCGGAAAAGCACCGCGCCGAACGCACAACCATCTCCATCGCTTATCACGGCAATATCGTAGACCTGCTCGAGGCGGCCGTAAAGCGCGGCTTCAAGATCGACCTGCTCTCCGACCAGACTTCCTGCCACAACGTGTACAACGGCGGCTACTGCCCCGTGGGCTACACCTTTGAGCAGAGGACGGAGCTGCTGCATACCGACCGCGACGCATTCCGCAAGGCCGTAAACGTCTCTCTCCGCCGCCACTTCGATGCGATCTGTTCGCTTAAGCAGGCCGGCACATATTTCTTCGATTACGGCAACTCCTTTATGAAGGCCGTTTACGACGCGGGCGTCAAGGAGATCTCGAAAAACGGCGTCGACGAGAAGGACGGCTTCATATTCCCCTCCTACGTAGAGGATATAATGGGCCCAATGCTCTTTGACTACGGCTACGGTCCGTTCCGCTGGGTCTGCCTGTCCGGTAAGGAGTCCGATCTTATCGCAACAGACCATGCCGCTATGGACTGCATCGACCCGAACCGCCGTTTCCAGGACCGCGATAATTACAACTGGATCCGCGATGCCGAAAAGAACAAGCTCGTCGTCGGCACTCAGGCGCGCATACTGTATCAGGACGCCGAGGGCAGGACGAGGATCGCGCTGCGCTTCAACGAAATGGTGCGCGAGGGCAAGATCGGCCCCGTCATGATAGGCCGCGATCATCACGACGTTTCCGGCACCGACTCCCCTTTCCGCGAGACCGCCAACATCAAGGACGGCTCCAACGTAATGGCCGATATGGCCGTTCAGTGCTTTGCGGGTAACGCCGCAAGAGGTATGAGCCTTTGCGCCCTGCATAACGGCGGCGGCGTAGGAATCGGCAAGTCGATCAACGGCGGCTTCGGCCTCGTTCTAGACGGCTCCGAGCGAATCGACAGTATAATCAAGTCCGCAATGATGTGGGACGTTATGGGCGGCGTGGCAAGGCGCGCGTGGGCCAGGAACCCCGCTTCCATCGAAACCTCTATCGAGTATAACGCCAAGCATAACGGCGAGGCGCAGATCACGATACCCTACCTTGTCGACGACGGTCTCATCGACAGGCTTGTAGATAACGACTAAAAACCAAAGGAGATAACGAATCATGGCAAAGATCATCGAATGCGTACCCAATATTTCCGAGGGCAGGAATCACGAGGTCATTGAGGCCTGCGTGGACCAGATCCGCAATACAGCGGGGGTGACCCTTCTCGACTACTCCAGCGACGCTTCCCATAACCGCAGCGTCATAACCTTCATGGGCAATCCCGAGGGCGTCATCAACGCCGCCGTAGCGCTTGCCAAGAAGGCTGCAGAGCTTATCGACCTTACCCATCACAAGGGCGAGCATCCCCGTATGGGCGCCGTTGACGTGTGCCCGCTCATTCCCTTGAAGGACTGCACCAAGGAAGAGACCGTTGAGTATTCAAAGCAGCTTGGCGCCCGCATCTGGGAGGAGGCCGGCGTTCCCGTATTCCTTTATGAGGATTCCGCATCCGCGCCCCACCGCGTAAACCTTGCCGACATAAGAAAGGGCCAGTTCGAGGCAATGCCCGAAAAGGTCAAGGATCCCATGTGGACCCCCGATTTCGGCGGCGCGTTCTGCCATCCCACCGCGGGCTGCACTGCCGTCGGCTGCCGCATGCCCCTTGTAGCTTTCAATATCAACCTCTCCACCGATAACGTTGATATCGCAAAGTCCATTGCCAAGATCATTCGCCGCAAGAACGGCGGCTTTGACTGCGTAAAGTCCAACGGCTTCCTTATTGAGATACCCGCCGATCCCGAAAAGGGCACTCCCGAAAGGAAGTACGCGCAGGTCTCCATCAACATGACCGACTTCAACCGCACTCCTCTTTACCGCGTAGTTGAGGTAACAAAGGCAGAGGCGCGCCGTTGGGGTGTTTGGGTAACCGGCACCGAAGTCATCGGCCTCCCTCCCATGAAGGCGCTTATCGACTCCGCAGAGTATTACCTCCAGCTCGAGGGCTTTGATTTCGATAAGCAGGTCATCGAAAATTACATGCTCTGATGTCTATGCTTCTCATCAAAAACATAGGTATGCTCGCTACCGCAAAGGGGAACGCTCCCCTTTGCGGGGCGGCGCAGCATAACGGCGTGGAATTGAGGCGCGATTGCGCTGTGCTCCTCAACGGCGATACGATACAGGCCGTATACGACAACGATTCCGCGCCGCGCGGTTACGAGATCGTCGACGCGGGCGGCAGGCTCGTCACCACAGGTCTTGTCGACGCGCACACCCATTTGATCTTCGGCGGCTGGCGTCAGCATGAGGTGCCGTTAAAGCTCCGCGGCGCGGGCTATTTGGAGATACTGCAGGCGGGCGGAGGCATTCTGAACACG